>ERZ773044.86-NODE-86-length-51514-cov-36.3024_pt1 | contig 51514 bp, 48 predicted proteins | sample MGYA00511897_ERZ773044 | MGnify/ENA primary metagenome ERZ773044 (study PRJEB29015, sample SAMEA2738116) | human oral metagenome | biome: human oral; feature: human-associated habitat; material: saliva | place: China | collected 2170 ...
AGTACAGATAGTACGGCAAGGCGAGGCAACGCCGTACTGGTTTAAAGTTAATCCACTATAAAAAGTTTAAGGGCGCAACCGGCAAATGCCGGGGAAATTACATCACTTAGGGAGTACGAGGTACGGGTTCAAATCCCGTTTCCGTCAGACAGAGGCGGAATAGCTTAACCGGAAGAGCGCGTAAAAAATGCATTTCCCCAACCCTTGTTGCAGGACGCGCCCACCCCCTTACGGGCGGATACCGGCAGGATTACATTGGATAAACAATCGTCGTACTAATAATACGAAGCAGAAATCCTGCCACAGACTAGCCGCCCCCCCCTTTTTACGGCAGCAGGCGGATGCCTGAAGGGATTACATTAACCTTCCACGTTAAAAAACCGTATCCCTTCAAATATTAGCCGCTGCGCTGCCACCCATTCGAGGTCGTCTGAACAGTTCAGACCACCCAAAACCAACAATACGAAAGGAAATGAAAATGGTTAACACCACCTTGTTCCAATCTATCAAAACCCGTTTGACCGCTGCCGACACCCGCAACGAAGCAGGCGGCATCGCCTACACACTGACACCCAAGCAACAGCTCGCCCAACTTGCCGCCACCGGCTGCCTGAACAGCACCTACTACACCGATGCGCAAGACCAGCTTGAGCAAGTATTGGAATTGGCAGAAAACCTGAATGCCGAGTTTATCGCCAAAACCGCCGTGTACGCCCGTCAAAAAGGCTTCATGAAAGACATGCCCGCGCTGTTGCTTGCCGTATTGGCGCAAAAAGACGTGAACATGCTTGCCCGCGTGTTCGACCAAGTGGCGGACAACGGTAAAATGTTGCGCAACTTCGCGCAAATCATCCGCAGCGGCGCAGTCGGCAGAAAGTCCTTCGGCAACCGTCCGAAAAAACTGATGCAGACCTGGCTTTTGACCGCTACCGAAAAACAACTGTTGAACGCCACTATCGGCAATGCTCCGTCGCTGGCGGATGTGGTCAAAATGGTGCATCCCAAACCGCGTGAAGCATGGCGTGCCGCCTGGTTTGCGTGGCTTATCGGCAAACCGTACGACCGCGAAGCATTGCCGCCCATCACCCGCGCCTTTGAAGACTACAAACAAAGCCGCCAAGGCGCATTGCCCGACGTTCCCTTCCAAATGCTCACTGCCTTGGAATTGAACAGCGGCAACTGGGCGCAAATCGCCCGCAACGGCTCATGGCAGCAGGTTCGCCAAAACCTGAACACTTTCCTACGCCATGATGTGTTTGCGAAAAGCAAAAACATCAAAATGGTGGCAGAAAAACTGCGCGACCAAACCGCCATCCGCCGCGCCCGCGTCCTGCCTTACCAATTGCTGACCGCGTATCAGGCGACATCCGAACAGATGCCGTTTGAAATCCGCGAAGCGCTGCAAGACGCGATGGAAACCGCCGTACAAAACGTACCGGCCATCCGAGGCAAAGTCGTGGTTTGCCCGGACGTCTCCGGCTCCATGCACAGCTCGGCTACCGGCTATCGCGGCAGCGCAACCAGCAAAACCCGCTGCATCGACATCGCCGCACTCGTGTCCGCCGCCATGTTGCGCACCAACCCGAAAGCCCGCGTAATACCGTTTGAACGAATCACGGTAAACGTGCAGCTCAACCCGCGCGACAGCGTCATGACCAACGCCCAAAAACTCGCCAATATCGGCGGCGGCGGAACGGCATGCAGCGCACCGCTCGCCATGCTGAACCGCGAAAAAGCCGATGTGGATTTGGTCGTCATCGTGTCTGATAACGAAAGCTGGGCAGACCTCGGACAATGGGGCGGCAAAACCGGCCTGATGAAAGAATGGGACATCCTGAAACAACGCTGCCCCGAAGCCAAACTCGTCTGCTTGGACATCCAACCCTACACCACCGCACAGGCGCAAAACCGCCATGACATCTTGAACATCGGGGGCTTCTCCGACCAAGTGTTCACGCTCATCGGCTCGTTCGCCGAGCAAGGTATGGGCGCGGATTTCTGGGTGGAAGAGATTGAGAAAACCGAGCTGGCGGCGGTAAATTAGCCAAGGGGTCGTCTGAAAATAAGGTGGACAACGTTTTCAGACGACCTTACCGATATAGTTGGATTAACTTTAAACCAGTACGGCGTTGCCTCGCCTTGCCGTACTATCTGTACTGTCTGCGGCTTCGTCGCCTTGTCCTGATTTAAATTTAATCCACTATAAAAGATTGAGTGGCAAACATGAATGCTGACGAACTAGCCCTGTGCGAAACCTTTCCCGCGACCTTGCGGCATGAGGCAGAAACGCTGATTTTGCGGCAGCCCTACCGCAGCCGCTTGTCCGTCCTCCAAGGGGAAACCGTTGTTTCAGACGGACAGACAATCCGCCTCATCAGACGCCAATATGCAGCTTTCCATGCGAAAGGGGACGAGGTTCGGCAACTGATGGCACACTGTCTGAATACCCGCCATCACGACGGTCATGTTCGCGAACGGCATTTCAAACCGCTGCTCGCCGCCGGACAGCCTGTGTTCGTCCTGCCTTTTGCCGCACAGTTGCTCGGCGAATATGTTTTGCCGATACAATTTGACGTTGCCGTATTTTTCCAAAACAACGCTGCGGCTTTGGCACGTTTTTTCGCTGACAACCCGCTTTATTGGCAAAAGCAGAAAAACCGCATCCGCAGCTATTGGCATTGTTATCACAGCAGCCGTTATCCCGATTGGCAAAGTTATCCCGTCCGTTTGCTGACGGAAGAAATCAATAAAGAAATCGCCCGTATTGTTTTCAGACGACCCCTCACACCAAACGTCGTCTGAAAACCCAAATAAGGAAACTAAAACCATGCAAAAATTCATCTTAATCCGCGGTCATCAAGGTTCGGGAAAATCGACTTTTGCCGAACAAAAAGCCGCCGAATTTAAAGCGCAGTATCCGGATGCGGAAATCGTCCGTATTGAAAACGACTTGCTCATGACTGACGAAAACGGCGTGTACCGCTGGTCGGGCGAGGCGTTGGATAAGGCTCAGAAACGCGGTAATGCTTTGATGACCGAGACCTTAAAAATCGGACGCCAAAATCCGAACCGCAACATTTTAATCATCCATTCCAACACCAACCAAAAGGCTTCGCGTTGCCGCCATTTGTTGGATCTGGCGAAAAAAAGCGGTTTTGAAACAGAAATCTACCGTATGCACAATTTCTATCCCAACCTGCACGGCGTGAAAGAGCATGACGTGTTGGCGGCGTATATCAAGCTGAACCAAAACCGTGTGGCAAACGAAATCCACGTCGAAGCCGTACAGCCCGCCAGCGCGGAACAGCTGGAAAAAATCAAGCAAATGCAGGCTTTCGAGCGGCAACCCTTGTCGTTTGACGAAGCGCAGCAAACCTTCGTCACCGAAAATTATCTGCAACACGGCAGCCGCAACTTTACCGCCAAAGCATCCAAGCGTTACCCCGAATTGCGCGTGTTGAAATACGCCCGCAGCGTGTTCTACGACAACCGCTTCGACGATGCGCTGCTGGAAATGCGCGGCTTGATTATCGACGCACACAACCGCATCATCGTGCGCCCGTTTAAAAAAGTGTTCAATTATTCGGAGCGTATTGCCAAAGGCAGCCGTTACCCGATCCGTGTCGGCGACGAGCGATTGGTGGATGCGGTCGTAAAAGTGAACGGCTTCCTCGGCTGCTGCACTTTCGTCTCGCTTTCAGACGACCACCCGTCCAAAGGCGCGGCGTTTGACGGAAAAGTGCTGTATTCGACCACCGGCTCGCTTGATAGCGCGTTTGCCGACATGACCGCCGCACACTGCGCGCAATACGAAACCCTGTTCCGCGCTTATCCGAACCACACTTTTTTGTTTGAAATCACAGACGCGAAAGATGTCCACATCATCCGCGAAGAATTGGGTGAAACCTTAATCGGCTGCATCGACGTGGCGACAGGCCGTCAGTTTACTGAAGCCGAATTGGACGAAATCGGCAAACAATACGGCATCCGCCGCCCCGAAACGCTGAAAAACATCACGTTCGGCGAACTGAAAGGCCGTCTGAAAAACGTGGAACACGAAGGCTTTATGGTATTTGATGCGCAAAACGGCGAAATGCTGTTCAAACTCAAATCGCCGTATTACCTGATTTCAAAGTTTTTAGGACGAAGCAACGAGGGCAATATCGGCCGCAAACTGGATAAACGCCATGTTGATGAAGAATTTTATCCTTTAATCGACTATATCCACGACCATCAGGAAGCGTTCAACGCTATGCCGGAATTGGATAAAATCGCGTTCATTCAGGCGTTTTTAAGACAACTGTAAGGTCGTCTGAAAACGCTAGACGCTTGTGATAATATGACGGCGGCGGATGCTTTGTGTCATCCGCTCCATCATTATTACAAAAGGAAAAACGATGAAAAAAACCAATCTTGTCAAAAAATTGATGCTTGCTGCCGTAATGCTCCCGTTAGCGGCACAGGCGGCGCAAGCTGCGGAGATGGCATCCTTCGGCGAACCGCCCAAAGACTTCAAAATCGACTATCAAACCGAACAAAACGGCATGATCATGGTCGAGCTCGTACCGCAAAAACAGACTGTCGACAACTGGACAAAAATGATCACCCTGCAATCCATGGCAGGCGCAAAACCGGGCGTGGCCGCATTCGGCAACAATCTGTCCACCTTATGGAAAAATACCTGCCCGGGAGGCAGCTTTGACACTGTACAGGAAGGGAAAGAAAACGGTTATCCCTTCGCATTATGGATGATGGCTTGCGAAAACAACCCGAGCAGCAACAAACCCGAATGGACTTTGGTAAGGGCAGTACAAGGCAACGACGGCCTGTATGTGAAACAATACGCCTTCCGCTATGCGCCAGACTTTGCTGAAATAACCAATGCCCTGGATCATCTAAACAATTTAATCGTCTGCGACAATAGTGCGAAGCATCCTTGCGGCAAAAACGGAAAATAAGCGTTTAAACGTTTTCAGACGACCTTGATGGCAGGGTACGACAAGGTCGTCCGTCTAAAACAAAAGCCATAATGCGCTTACGCCCCGCGTTCGAATGCCTCGATTTCGCCAACCTTAGGCGCATAACTGCTGCTTGTGTCGTGGCGCAAATCCAGCCAAATATCCACCAACGCCCAAGCGGCAGGCGCGGCAATGACGTTCTGCCCCATGCACAACACCTGCGCGTCGTAGTTTTCCACCGAGCCGCGGACGGTAAGCAAATCGTGCGCCGTCGCCGCCCTTATGCCGCGTACCTTATTGGCGGCAATCGCCGTACCCACGCCTGTACCGCAAATCAACAGCGCGCGGTCGGCACGTCCCGCCGCCACTTCCTGCGCCGCCGCAAACGAAAGCTGCGGATACGTTCCGTCCAACGAGGATAAATCAACCAAACTACCGACACGCGGATCGTTTTGCAAATGCGCTTTAAGCGCGTCTTTTAATAGTGCGCCGTTGGCAGGCGCGGCAATAACCAAACGCATACATACTCCTTAACCACATAATAAACATAACCAGCATACGCCCGCTTGCAAGACGGTTCAAGCCGATAGCCGCACTACCGCACCATAAACCGCATCGAAAAATCACAGGAAACGCAACATGAGCAAAATCTTTTTCACATCCGACCTACATTTTTCGCACAAAAACATCGCCAAATTCTGCCCGCAGTTCCGCCCGTTCGACAACATCGCCGACATGGACGAATACCTGATCAGAACATGGAACGAAACCGTTTCCCCCGACGACGACGTATACAACTTGGGCGATTTGTCTTTCGCCCACGACATCAAAAAAATCGCAGCCGTCCTATCGCGCCTCAACGGCAAACACCACTTGATTTACGGCAACCACGACGACATCGTCCGCCGTCACAACAAATACCTGTTTGAAACCGTCAAACACGACGGACATCCGTTACTGTCATCCGCCCGAACCTACCGGAAACTGCAATTGGACGAAATAGACAATACGCTGATTTTGTTCCACTACCCGATTAACGAATGGGACGGCTGCCACAAAGGCTGGTATCACTTATACGGCCATTTGCACGATCGTCTGGCAGAAATCCCAGGGCGCGCCTTAAACGTCGGATTCGACCTGCACGGCCGTTTTCTTACCCCGCAAGATATCGACAGCTTCCTCAGCCCGCTGCCGAAAATCTCATATTTCGGAGAAAACCCGACCGTTCCGTCCCAAGTAGAGGCTGCCAAGGATTTCGTAGCACACCAGTTGCGTTCACTCAACAATAAAGCCAATCAGAAGGCGCAAAAATAAAAATCAAACTGATGCGGGTAGCCATGTTCAAATGCGGATAGCGTGACTCCATCCAATAACGAAAAGGTCGTCTGAAAAACATTTTCAGACGACCCCAAGCGTCAAACAAACCATGCCGCCTCCTTTTCAATCTTGTATTGTCAAAAACAAATTTACAGTCAGAATGTTATACAGTATCATCTCGAAACTCATTTACTTTCTTTCAGACGACCTATCCCTCTCTTAGAGCAAACCAATAATTCGGTAGCGCATTACTTTAGTTTCATAGCAAAATCAAAATTTGTTATATGCCGCCGATGTTCTTATCTGCTTGCACCAATACATCACCTTAAGGTCGTCTGAATGCTTTACGACTTATGAATTCCATTCTCTTAACCGGCCTAATCCAACGGCTGCTGATTGCCCTTCTCGCAATTGCAGCATTATGGGCAATATATTTTTGGGCAGTCGCATCATGAGCATCAAGGTAGAAAATCTGACAGTCAGCTACCAACGCCGCCCTGCCATCCACCATATCGATATTACTTTTGAAGACCACAGCATGTGGGCAATTTTCGGCCCCAACGGTGCGGGAAAATCTACGCTGCTCAAAGCCATTATGGGACTTCAAAACATCGATACGGGCAAAGTGTCCCTTGAAGGATTGCAACGTAAAGATATCGCCTATCTGCCCCAGCAGTCGGACATTGACCGTAGCCAACCCATGACTGTCTTTGAGCTTGCCGCGATGGGTTTATGGTACGAAATAGGCTTTTTTGGCCGCGTGAACGCCCAACAACACCAACGAGTGATGGCTGCATTGGAGCGCGTCGGCGTTCAGGATCTTGCCGACCGTCAAATCGCCCACCTTTCCAACGGGCAATTCCAACGTGTCCTATTTGCGCGGATGCTGGCTCAAAACGCCAACTTCTTGCTTTTGGACGAACCTTTTAACGCGGTAGATGCTCGGACAACTTACGCATTGCTAGACGTATTGAAACAATGCCATGAAGAAGGTCAAGCCATCATTGCCGTTTTGCATGATTACGAACAAGTCCGAACCTATTTTCCCCATACCATTCTGATTGCACGGGAAAAAGTTGCCGCAGGCGCAACCCATACTGTACTGACCGACGCCAATTTAAGCCAAGCCAATGCACTGATGCAAAGGCAAGAATCGGCAGATTGGTGCGAGGTATAACAAAAAAGCATTGCAAATTTCCATTGCAATGCTTTTTTGTTAAAATCCTATCAAGCAATTAGCTTACGGCTGCAAAATAAAAACTGCACTATTACTAGTGCAGTTTTTTCAAATCATCCTTGAAACGATGATTAGCGTTTTTTACCGGTAACGGTAGCAACCGCCAGGTTTTCGTTACGTTTCAGAGAAACGCTTTCTACACCTTCAGGCAGTTGGATGTCAGACAGGTGAAGGATGTCGCCGGCAACGACTTTAGTGCAGTCCAAATCCAAGTATGCAGGGATGTTGGCAGGCAAAGCAACCACTTCAACAGTAGTGTTCAACAGGGATACGCGACCGCCTTGCAGTTTAACGGCTTGAGAGTTTTCAGCGTTAACAATGTGCAGGGGAACGCGGATGCGTACAGGTTGGTCGGCTTTAACGGCTTGGAAGTCGATATGTTGAACTTCGCGACGGAACGGGTGCATTTGGAAATCACGGACGATAACGTCTTTGGTTTCACCGTTCAGGGACAGTTTGATCAGTGCAGTGTGGAAAGATTCTTTTTCCAATGCGTAGAATACAGTTTTGTGATCCACAGCAATTGCAACGGGCTCTTGACCTTCACCGTACAAAATGCCGGGGATTTGGCCTTCGCGACGCAGGCGGCGGCTCGCACCAGTGCCTTGTGCTTCACGAACAGAGGCTTGAATTTCATAAGTCATGTTAAATACTCCAAATTAAATAAAACTACCGTCATCGGCCGCGACCAGCTTAAGACGGCTTCGGGGTTATGGCAGCAACATGCTGCCTGTCATCACCTCTTCATTGAAAAGATATGAGACGGATTCTTCATTGCTGATGCGGCGGACCGTTTCAGCCAAAAGGCCGGCAATCGTCACTTGACGGATACGGTCGCATTGTTTGGCCGCTTCAGACAAAGGGATGGTGTCGGTAACGACAACTTGGTCGATTTCAGACGAGGCAATACGGCTGACTGCCTCTCCCGAGAATACGGCATGGCTGGCATATGCCAAGACACGTTCTGCCCCGCGCTCTTTCAAAGCGACGGCAGCTTTACACAACGTATTCGCGGTATCAATCATGTCGTCTACAATCAGACAGGTACGACCTTGAATGTCGCCGATGATGTTCATGACTTCCGCCACATTGGCTTTCGGGCGGCGTTTGTCAATAATTGCCAAATCGGCATTTAATGATTTCGCCACAGCGCGGGCTCGGACTACGCCGCCAATATCAGGGCTGACTACGGTCAGGTTTTCAATCCGCTGCTGTTTGATATCATTCAACAGAATAGGAGTGGCATAGATGTTGTCGACAGGGATATCAAAGAAACCTTGAATCTGGTCGGCATGCAAATCGACAGTCAAAACGCGGTCAATACCTGCGGAATACAACATATTGGCCACCAGTTTGGCGGAAATCGGAACGCGGACAGAACGCGGACGGCGATCTTGGCGGGCATAGCCGAAATAGGGAATTGCCGCGGTAATACGACCGGCGGAAGCGCGTTTCAGCGCATCGGCCATCGTCAGGATTTCCATTAGGTTATCATTGGTTGGGGCGCAGGTGGGCTGCAGGATAAATACATCACGACCACGGACGTTTTCCATCAATTCGATGGCAATTTCGCCGTCTGAGAATTTGGATACTGAGGCTTCGCCTAACGAAATATCCAAGTGTTTGACAACGCGTTGCGCCAACTCCGGATTTGCGTTGCCGGTAAATACCATCAAACTGTCGTATGCAGCCATATTTTCACCTGATTTTATGTTTAACTTCCGCTCAGAAAACGTCATGCTTCCCTCTGCCTATGTCCAAGACATTACGAGCGGTATTATACGCACAATGAACGGCATAGTGAATTAAATTTGCAGCGTTATATCGCGGTTACGCCTCATCACAATCCAAATTTATCACTATAAAACAAAGTTTTTCTGCGTTGTCATTGATTTTCAACATAAAAGAGCGTGTAAGGGAACTTACACGCTCTTATTTGGCTGGGGAGGAAGGATTCGAACCTTCGCATGCTGGAATCAAAATCCAGTGTCTTAACCGCTTGACGACTCCCCAACAAAGGGATTTGGCTGGGGAGGAAGGATTCGAACCTTCGCATGCTGGAATCAAAATCCAGTGTCTTAACCGCTTGACGACTCCCCAACAAAGGGATTTGGCTGGGGAGGAAGGATTCGAACCTTCGCATGCTGGAATCAAAATCCAGTGTCTTAACCGCTTGACGACTCCCCAACTTTATCAAATCATTTGAAACAAAGGATGAACGTCTAAACCTTCAACACAATATGCTTCATATGATTGTGAAACTTGTTGGTATATATTGTTTGCTTCTTGCCGACTATCCGTAGAGAGAAATATACACGCTCCAGATCCTGTCATTAGCGCAGAACCATATTCGGATAATTCACAATAAGCTTTCCAAACCTCAGGATATTCCTGAAAAACAACAGCCTGCATATCATTTCTAAACGGCTGCAAAGATTGGAAAGTCGGCATTATGCTTGGTTTGGAATTTCGTGTCAAGTTCTCATGCGAGAAAATTTTAGCAGTAGAAACATGTACCGACGGTTTGACTATCACATACCATTGTTTAGGAATTTCTATTTTGACTAATTGCTCACCGATTCCTCGTGCAAAAGCACTTTGCCCAAAAACGAAAAACGGCACATCCGCACCCAAACTGACCGCCAAATCAATAAGCTGTTGCCTTGTCAGCCGACATTGCCACCATTGATTCAACACGGTTAACACGGTTGCCGCATCGGAGCTGCCTCCGCCCAATCCTCCCCCTGTCGGAATCTTTTTCTCCAACCAGATTTCCACACCACGACAGGAACCGGTATGTTGCTGCAAAGAAAGTGCGGCACGATAAGCCAAATCTTGTTCGCAGGGAATACCTTCAGTGGGATTATGCAGAATAATCTTTTTATCATCTCGTAGCTTCAGGCAGACGGTATCATACAGCCCGATAAGGCAGAAAATACTTTCTAAATTATGGTATCCGTCATCCCTTCTGCCCGTAATACGCAAATCGAGATTCAACTTAGCAGGCGCAGGAAAGGCTTGAGCGTCGGAAGGAATGTCCATATCAAGCTCTTTTTTTATTTTTTAAGGCGGGCTGCACATTGCGTCTGATCGCTGGCAGCAGGTTCGTGGTTGACTTCGTCAAATACCAGACGGACATTTAATTTGGCATTTTCCAATTGAAGGATTTTCGGCTTGCCTTCGCTATTGGTGCTGCGTGTAATAGTCCAATTAAATTGTTCCAAACGGCCATCGGGCAACAATCGATATGGCGCATTGGCAACGCGTTTGCCATCCGCCCAAATATGCAGATATTGAACAGGCAATTCATAGCCCAAAAGTTTGTTGCTGAGCTCTTCTGCTGTTTCTGCCTGATAGACTCGACCTTTACTGTCTACTGCCAATACACCTTGATTGTCTTTACATAACTGTCCGACCGTACTGCCCAAAGGCGTATTGACGCTAATGGTTTGGACTTGATTTTGATAGGACCAGTCAAAATTGGCGTAAGAGCCTTTTTCTTCGACTTTTACTGCTAATCTTCCGTCTGCAGTGAAATCATTGACATTCTCCGCCGGCTTCCAATCATTTTGCTGAGACAAATTAGGATGCACACAAGCGGCAAGCAATGTCAGTGTTGCAATAGATACTAAGGTTTGTAATTTCATAAATACTCCCCAAAGGTCGTCTGAAAACGATCTGCCATCCCGGCTTCTTCCAATGTCTTGTTTTCAGACGACCTCTTTCATTATTTCGATTTTACGGAACGCCCCGATTGGGCTTTTTTCATTGGTTTAGGAGCAGCCTCCACGCCGAAACGCTTCATGGTTTCCCGCAATATTTTCATATCGCCTTCACCCTTCAGGCTGTCCGTCCATATTTTTTTGGCTTTTTCCTGCTCTCCGGATGCCCACAATGCTTCGCCCAAGTGTGCGGCAACTTCTGCATCGGGATATTTTTCAAACGCATATTGCAAATAAGGCAATGCGGTTTGCACATCGTCTTTCAAGAAATAAGCCCAACCCAAACTGTCATTGATGGCGGGGTTTTCCGGCTCAATTTGATAAGCAGCCTGAATCAGTTTAAAGGCTTCGTCTAAATTTTTCTTGGTTGGGGACAGCAAAATATAGCCCAACGCATTCAAACCGTTGGCGTTATCCGGTGCCAACTCGACTACGCGGCGCAAATCGGCAATTGCCTTGCCCTGATCGCCCATACGGTCATAAATCATGGCTCGTTGGTACAAAACATCAGGCAACTGCTCCATGGCATCCGGCTGCCGGCTTATCTTGGGCAACATTTTATTCAGCTCAGACAATGCTTCTTGCAAATTATCGTGTTTGGACAAAGCAAACAGGGTAACCCGTTGCAATTCCTTACTGCCGAAATAACGCCCTTCCTGCTCGGGCAGGCTTTGCGCCCGACGTGCTTCTGCCAAGGCTGCCTTACCGTTTCCTTGCTCGGCCTCTAATGAAGCACCGAAAACTGCTTTATCAAAAACATAACTGGGGGAAACAACTTTGGCAAGCCATTGTTTGGCTTTGGGATAGTCTTTAACATCGGCATAAGCCATCGCACCAATCAGGGCGGCACGGCTTTGCTGTTCGCTTGTTCCGATGTTATACGCCTTATCCAAATAATTGATAACCGTCGAAATATCGTCTTTACGATTGCTTGCCAATAACGCTGCCTGAATATACAGGTCTGGATTCGGGTTATTTTCCAAAAGCGTACGCAGGCGCGCATAGGCTTTGTCGTTTTGTTTATTGGAAATCAGGTTGACGATTTCCAACTCCTGCCATACGGGCGAAAGATTGCGTGTATCGGTTTGCTCGAAGAAGCCGTTTAATATTTCGGGACTGCGTTGCGCCATCAGCCGCAAAGTCAGTAAAGTCGGCGGCAGCATCTCTGCATCCAGCCCTGCCAAACGTTGCAATGCCGCAATGGCATGTTTCTTTTTGCCGCCTTGTGCGCTGAAAATCACATCGGCAATCGCAGCTTCCGGCAAATCTTTATATTTCAAAGCTTCCTTATGGACTTGTGACGAAGCTTTCTCTGCCAACCCCGGTTGCTGAATCGCCGCCTGAGCCAACAGCAGGAAAATACGCTGATTCTGTTCTTCGCTGGCATTGGCCAAAATATCATCCAAACCATTCAAGGTCTTATCGCCCTGCCCCAGCAAGATATTGCGCAGCCAAGTCATACGTTTTTGCGCATTACCCGGAACAGGTTCGATTTCACGCCATTTTTGGTAAATCATTTCCGCCTGTTGGAACGCATTGAGCGAAACCGCCATTTCCAAAGCGCGTTCCGCCACCTCCGGCGATTTGGTATTGTTCAACATCATCATGTATGTTGCCAACGCCGTACCGGCATCACCTTTCTGCAACAGTATTTCGCCGCTCAACAAGGTAAATATCTGATTTGCACGATTCTGTATATTCACACGGCGAGCCTGCTCGACCTTGAATTCATCAGGCGTAAAGCGGTTTCTCTTTTGAATAATCTGTTTCACGTCTTTCGGTGTTTTCACCTCGACGGCATTATCCTGCCTGGCGGCAGAAACTTGCACCGCAAACAACATCATGACTGCAGCGGCAATCGTGCGGGCGCGGGTTGGGGACAGCAACATAACAATCCTTTGTGTACAAAAAAGCCGCATCAGAATTCATACGGCCATAATCAAACGTAACTTTATCACAAGCGGCCAACTTTGTAGATTTAAGCAACCGTAAACCTATTGTAATATTCCTCCTTTTCAGACGACCCCTTGCCCTGAATTTGAACAGGTTCCCGGCTATCTCTTCGCGCTTAACCACCGTAATCAAATATAAGCAGACTACGACCATCAACAATTCGACTCAAAATCAAAAAAGCTGAGTTCTGTCATTTACAGAACCCAGCTTACATCAACCGCCTGAACAAGCTTTATCAATACTGAAATATAAGGCAGTTTAAAGTTTTCAGACGACCTTACGCACCATTACAACAAATTGCTGACGAAAATCAGCAAAATCACCAACGGCACGAGGTATTTCACATAGGCAAACCAAATATTGACCGTCGTATGGTTGCCTTTATAAAACAATTCGTCCTTCGCTTCGTCCTTCATCACAAAACCGACAAACAGCGCGGAGCCGAGCGCGGTCAGCATAAACAAAATATTGCCGCTGATGTAGTCAAAAGCATCGAAAATATTTTTGCCGAACACGGAAACGTCTTTCCACGGACCATAGCTCAGAATGGACGGAATGTTGCCGAAGATGAAGATAGCAGCCAATACAATCGTAATCGCTGCGGTACGGCGGATTTTGGTTTTTTCCTGAATGGTCGTAATCAACACTTCATAAATGGTTAGCGAAGTTGTCAGCGCAGCAATCAGGAGCAACGAGAAGAAAATCACGGCGAATACAGGTCCTGCCCACATATTCGAGAACACAATCGGCAAACTTTGGAACACCAAAGTCGGGCCGGAATTAGGGGCAACGCCGAAGCTGAAGAGCGACGGGAAAATCATAAAACCCGCAAGTACGGCGATGATGGTATTGGTAATTGCCGTAATGACTGCGGTTTGAACCAGATTTTCATTTTTATCCAGATAGCTGGACAAGGTAATCATCACGCCGAAACCCAAGCTCAGAGCGAAAAACACTTGCCCCAAAACGAAGACGAAAAGTTCGGCGGTAATCTTGCTGAAATCAGGCTTCAGATAGAAAGTAATCCCTTCCATCGCGCCCGGCAGGGTAACGTTGCGCACGACCATGGCAATCAGGAACAGAAACAGCAGCGGCATCAGGTATTTCGCCGCTTTTTCAATGCCGCCGATGACGCCTTTGACCAAAATCCATTGGTTCACAACGACAAACAAGAAAGTGTAGAACGCAATTTCCCAAGGGCTGTTTTCGATGTGTTCGGTAAAGAAGCTTTTCGTTATTTCGCCGCTGACAGGGCTGGAAATATTCAGATTTCCGCTAATAATATTAACAATATAGCTGATCACCCAGCCGCCGAGCACCATGTAATACGCCATAATACCGAACGAGCCAAGCAAGCCCATCCAGCCGACCAGTTTCCAAATTTTGGCGACAGGTTTGCCGTTCATCGAGCCGCCGAACGCATCCAGCGCGTTCACACCTTTGCGCCGTCCGATGACGTTTTCCACCAAAATCATTGGAATACCGATAACAAACATGGCGATACAGAATAAAAACACATACGCGCCGCCGCCGTTTTCACCGACCAAATACGGGAAACGCCACGTCGCGCCGAAGCCGACAGTCGCGCCGGCAACGGTAAGGATATAAGTCAAACGGTTGGACCAAGTTTGACGGGGTTGGTTGGAAGACATAAAACACCATCTGCCTTGTTGGGAAAACTTGAAATTATACGCGAACGGATTAACGGTTCTTAACTGAATATCAAAAAGCAGTATAGTGAAAACATCTGGGAATTTTGCATTTTTTAGGTAAAAACCATAAAGACAAAGGTCGTCTGAAAACAAAACAGGGGATATAGCTGGATACACTAGGAAACCATTGTCATTTCCCACCCTATTAAAATGTCAGAATTCAGACTTGAAACCACGATATGAAAAAACCTGCTTTGATCATACAATCAAAGCAGGTTTTTATATTTGGTCGGAATGAGAGGATTCGAACCTCCGACCCCTTCGTCCCGAACGAAGTGCGCTACCGGGCTGCGCTACATTCCGAATGAGCAGGCATTATAGAGGAATTTTCGGCAGGATGCACGGATTTTGTTCACAATCTGAAAAAAAAATAGATGGGTTTCTTTCAATCTGCCTTTGTTTTCAATTAACATAACCTATCTTTAAAATTTATTTTATAAATAATCCTCAGACTTGATTTGAATCAAAGCTCCAAATTGAGTTTCATTTATAATCGCCGACATTGGAACTGAGACGACATTTCTCAAAGTCCTCAAGATTTTCTGATCAGTAGATAATACATCTGCTTTGATTTAATACTCTCTATCTCTTTCCTCTTGATGTGTGTGTGTTTGGGTGTGGCAGTTGCCACCCCTTTTTTTTGGCTTTTATGTGAAGTAAAATCCGTAACAGCAAATTCTTAACTTCAACCATTTATCCGGAAACAAAATCATGAGCAATAAATTGACTCCGCCTGCCGAACTGCCTGACGAGCAGGATTTACGGGCGGTCTTGGCGTACAACATGCGGCTTTTCCGCGTGAATAAAGGCTGGTCTCAGGAAGAACTGGCGCGGCAATGCGGTTTGGACAGGACTTATGTATCGGCTGTGGAGCGCAAACGCTGGAACATTGCGTTGTCGAATATTGAAAAAATGGCGACGGCTTTGGGTGTGGCGGCGTATCAGTTGCTGCTGCCGCCGCAGGAGTTGCTAAACCTGATGACCAATCCCTCTGATGCCCAACAGAGGTCGTCTGAAAACGATATTTGACCGCCGAATCATCCTCTCCCCCTCTCCCCACTACTCGAAAGAATAAAAAATGTCTGCAAACCTGTCTTCAGCCTTGGAAACCTTCAAACAGCAGCGTGATGCCGCCGAAGCGCATTATTTGAAAGTCAACCGCGTGTCGGTATTTTTCAGGGAATACGCGGCAGCAGTCGAAACCTTGTTGGCGGCATTGTGGGCGGAGCATTTTCAAAACAGCGGTTTATGCCTGATAGCGACCGGCGGCTTCGGGCGCGGCGAGCTGTATCCTTATTCTGATTTAGATTTGGCGGTCGTGTCGTCTGAAACCGTTTCAGACGACCTTCAAGAAAAAATCGCGGCTTTTGTGCAGGCTTTGTGGGATATGAAACTTTCGCCGTCGGTCAAAAGCGGCAGCGTTGACGAACTATGCGAAAGCGTGCGCGATGATATTACGGGGGACACGGCGTTTTTAGAGGCTCGTTTTTTGTTCGGCAACCGCCAAACCGCGGACGAGTTGACGGAAAAAATGAACGCGCAACGCAATGTAGCGGCGTTTATCGAAGCAAAACTGGTGGAGATGGAACACCGCCATGCCAAATCGCAAGGTTCGGGAGCGGTATTGGAGCCGAACATCAAAAGCTGTCCGGGAGGTCTGCGCGATATCCATACCCTGCTTTGGATAGCGAAGGCGCAAGGCTTAGCGGCCAACCTGCCTGCGCTGGTCAAACAAGGCATTCTGACGCGCACCGAAGCCGGCATGCTTTCACACGGCTACCGCCGCCTTGCCCACATCCGCATCCATCTGCATTTAAACGCCAAGCGCGCCGAAGACCGCCTGCTGTTCGATTTGCAGCCGCAAGTCGCCGAAAGCATGGGCTATCAAGGCTTGAATCTCCGCCGTCAAAGCGAAGAACTGATGCGCGTGTTTTACCGCGCGATTAAAACCGTCAAACAATTGAGCGGCATCCTCACACCCATGCTGCAAAGCCGCGTTTCCTCCACGCCGATGCGCGTTACCCTGCGGATTGACGACGACTATATCCAAGTCAACAACCAAATCGCCGCGCGGCACACCGATATTTTTTTCAGACGACCCGAACACATTTTCAAAATCGTTGAAATCATGCAGCAGCGCAACGACATTACCGCGCTCGAACCGCAAACCCTGCGCGCTTGGTGGGGCGCGACGCGTAAAATCAACCGCAGCTTCTACCAAAATCCCGAAAACCGCCGCCGCTTCGCCGGCTTTTTCCGCCGCGGCAACGGACTGACCCAAACCCTGCGCTTTCTCAACCTCTACGGCGTGTTGGGCCGCTACCTACCCGCGTGGGAAAAAATCGTCGGCCTGCTCCAGCATGACCTGTTCCACATCTATCCTGTGGACGACCACATCCTCGCCGTCGTCCGCAACGTCCGCCGCCTTGCCCTAGACATGCACAGCCATGAGCTGCCCTACGCCTCCGCGCTGATGCAGTCCTTTGAAAAACAAGACATCCTCTATCTCGCCGCCTTCTTCCACGACATCGCCAAAGGACGCGGCGGCGACCATGCCGTACAAGGCATCGCAGACGCGCGCCAATTTGCCGTCGACCACTTCCTGACCGAAGAAGAAAGCGACCTGCTCGCCTGGCTGGTCGAAAACCACCTGCTCATGTCCACCGTCGCCCAAAAAGAAGACATCCAAGACCCCGACGTACTCGATGCCTTCTGCAAACGCGTACAAACCCACGAACGCCTCAGCGCACTCTACCTCCTGACCATTTCCGACATACGCGGCACCAATCCCAAACTGTGGAACGCATGGCGCGCCAGCCTGCTGGAAAGCCTGTTCCACGCCGCCGGACGCTACCTCGCAGGCAACGGCGGCAATCCGCACGCCCTCTTCGGCCGCCGCCAACAAGAAGCCGCCGATTTGCTCACCCGTACCGCCGTCCCCGAAAAACAGCAGAAAAAACTATGGAACGCGCTCGGTTCCGCCTATTTCGCCCGCCATCAGTCCCGCGAAATCCTGTGGCACGCCGCCAACCTCGTACACGACTTTGAAACCCCCATCGTCCGCAGCCGCATCCTGCCCAAAAGCGACAGCTTTCAAGTCATGGTCTTCATGCCCAACGGTCCGCGCCTGTTCGCCCGCCTCTGCCGCATCTTCAGCCGCCACGGCTTCGACATCCTCGCCGCCCGCGCCTTCATCACCGAACACGACTACATCCTCGACACCTTCATCGTACAAATCCCCTCGCAGCACGCCCCCGAAGACTACCCCGACATCCAAAGCGCGCTCGAAGCCGAACTCAACAGCTTTATCCACGGACACACCGTTGCCGAAACCCAAAGCCGCAGCCGCCGTATCAGCCGCCGCAGCCGCTACATGCCGATTGCGCCAAGCATCACCATTACCCCCGAAGAAGACTACCCCGACTGGTACTCCGTCGAAATCACCGCCGTCAACCGCCCCTTCCTGCTCGCCGACATGGCAGAAGTCTTCTTCGCCCACAACGTCAGCCTGCGCTACGCCAAAATTTCCACGCTGGACGAACGCATCGAAGACAACTTCATCGTCTTCAGCCCCGATTTGAAAAATCCGAAAACGCAGTCGTCGTTGAAACAGGCTTTGTTGGAACAATTGTCGGTGTGACGGTTGAACTTAAGGAAAAGTAAGAGGTCGTCTGAAAACCTGTTTTCGGCTTTCAGACGACCTTCTTCTTACTTAATTTGCTTTAAGCCAATAATTCCCGCCAACGTTTCACTTGGAAGCGCACTTGCTCCGGCGCGGTTCCGCCCAAGTGGTTACGCGCGTTCAGGCTGCCTTCGGGTGTCAGTACGCCGTACAGGTCGTCTGAAATCAGCTTGCTGAAACCTTGCAAGACTGCAAGCGGCAGTTCGCTCAAATCGACGCCCGCTTGGTCGGCGTGGCGCACGGCTTGGGCAACGACTTCGTGGCTGTCGCGGAAAGGCATGCCTTTTTTCACCAAGTAATCCGCCAAATCGGTGGCGGTGGCGAAGCCCTGCATCACGGCGGCGCGCATATTGTCGGGTTTGACGGTCACGCCGCGCATCATGTCGGCGTAAATCCGCAGGGTGTCGATGAGCGTATCGGCGGTGTCAAACAGCGGTTCTTTGTCCTCCTGATTGTCTTTGTTGTATGCCAAAGGCTGAGATTTCATCAGGGTAATCAGGCCGATAAGGTGTCCGATGACACGGCCGGATTTGCCGCGCACGAGTTCGGGCACATCGGGATTTTTCTTCTGCGGCATGATAGACGAACCTGTGCAGAAACGGTCGGCAATGTCGATAAAGCCAAAACGCGGACTCATCCACAAAATCAATTCTTCGGACAAGCGACTCAGGTGAACCATAATCAGCGAGGCGGCGGCGGTGAACTCGACGGCAAAATCGCGGTCGGATACGGCATCGAGCGAGTTTTGGCAGATTTGTTCGAAACCTAGCAATTCGGCGGTGATTTCGCGCTGAATCGGATAAGTCGTACCGGCAAGGGCGGCAGCACCGAGCGGCATACGGTTGACGCGTTTGCGACAGTCGGTCATGCGTTCGAAATCGCGTCCGAGCATTTCGACGTAGGCGAGCATGTGGTGTCCGAAGCTGACGGGCTGGGCGACTTGCAGATGGGTGAAACCGGGCATGACGGTTTCAGCATTTTGTTCTGCCAAATCGACCAAGGCCGTCTGAAGGCTCCGAATCAGGTCTTGAATAACGGTAATCTGGTCGCGCAGCCACAGGCGGATGTCGGTGGCAACTTGATCGTTGCGGCTGCGGCCGGTATGCAGGCGTTTGCCGGCATCGCCGATTTTGTCGGTAAGGCGGCGTTCGATGTTCATGTGGACGTCTTCCAAATCCAGCGACCAAGAAATAGTACCGTCCTTGATTTCTGCTATAATCTCCGCCATTCCCTGACGAATCGCTGTCAAATCTTCTTCACTCAAAACACCTGATTGAACAAGCATTTGCGCGTGAGCCAGCGAACCCTGAATGTCCCACTCGGCAAGCCGTTTATCGAAATCGATCGAACCGGTGTATTTTTTCACCAGCTCGGAAACAGGCTCGTTAAAACGGCCCGACCAGGTTTTGTCCTTACTCATGGTTTCGTCCTTCAGATAAAATAACAGAGCCAATAAGGCTCGTATAAACGCATTAAAAGAAAACGGTTGGAAATTTTATGTCTATTATACGTCAAATCAACAATACATTCGCCGTCCCGGACCTGCGCAATTCGGCAACAGTCGTGCGCCTTTTGATTATTGTCTTGGGCAGTCTGTTCTTTCTCCCCTTGATCAGCGATTCTTCGCTCTCCTATTCCGCAGAGATTTACCATCATTCCCAATGGGTGTTTCCCGTATTGTTGGGGATTTTGGTTAAAGCCTATTTCGTCAATATCTTCACCCCTGCCATCAAAACATCGCCCTACGGTGTCATTATTACCTATTTTTTGAACTTATCGATATTTGCAATCGTCGATTTCTTCATTCTGAAAACACACGGCAGAACACTCTCGCAACATTTTTTCCTGTTCAACCTTTTCCTGCTTGGGCTGATGTATTACGAAGCTTCGCGCCGGAACGGTCTTGCGCCTTCGATTTCCGAAGCCCGCCTCAGCGCGCTGACCGCCCGCATCCGCCCGCATTTCCTGTTCAACAGCCTCAACGCCGCCATCAGCCTCATCCGCCTGCGCCCGTATGATGCGGAAACCCTGCTGGAGAACCTCGCCAACCTCTTTCGCGCCCAACTGCGCGACGGCAGCCAAAGCAGCACTTTAGGACAGGAAATCGAATGGGCGCAGGAATACATCGCCATCGAACAAATCCGCATGGGCCATATGCGCGTGCAGGTGATGTGGCAGCACCAGGCGCCCGATGACGCGGAAACGCCGCACCTCCTGCTCCAACCCCTTTTGGAAAACGCGGTCTTCCACGGCGTCGAATCGACCCACCGTCCCGGTATGATTACCGTGTTTACCAAGCTCAACAAATCATCCATCTACATTCGCATTGAAAACCCGTACACCCCGCCCGAAAGCAGCGAAAACGCCAAACCGCACAAAGGCAACTCGATGGCATTGCACAACCTCAAAGAACGCCTGACGCTGATGTACGACAACGATGCCAAAATCCAAAGCCGCCAACTCGACGGCATCTTCCGCGTCGACATCCGCCTGCCTTACCGCAAAAAAGCCTCTGATGTAAACAGGCTGTTCGGTTAATATAGTGGATTAAATTTAAATCAGGACAAAGCGACGAAGCCGCAGACAGTACAGATAGTACGGAACCGATTCACTTGGTGCTTCAGCACCTTAGAGAATCGTTCTCTTTGAGCTAAGGCGAGGCAACGCCGTACTGGTTTAAAGTTAATCCACTATACAACCATCCCCCAAAGGTCGTCTGAAAAGTTTCAGACGACCTCAAACAAACCACCGTCAACCTTATGAAAACCAAAACAATCTTAAAATGGCTTCCCGTGGTTTTGTCCGTCTTGGGCGCATTGGGTTACAGCTCGCGCGATACCGAAATCATCCGCTCCGGCGTGCAATTCGCTTCTGCGCTCACAGGCAGCAGCCATCTCGGTATGGAAGCCTTCGGCGCATTATTATCGGAAACCGTCAAATCAGGGTCGTCTGAAAATAATGCACACCAAAGCCGTCCGCACACTCAAAAACGCAATTCCACCACTCCCCATACCTATCGCGGCAAAATCTCCAAAATCCACGATGGCGACACCCTCCACGTTATCGACGAAGACGGCGCGAAACACAAAATCCGCATGGCGTATATCGATGCGCCCGAAATCAATCAGGTATACGGCACACGTTCGCGGGACAACTTGATTGACGCCGCCGACGGCAAAAAGGTGAAGGTACGCGTATTTGAAACAGACCGCTACCAACGCGAAGTCGCGCAAGTTTCCGTTGGGACGACCGATTTGAACCTCATGCAACTCCGCGACGGAGCAGCATGGCATTACGACAGCTATGCCAAAAAGCAACAAAGTAAAACCGCCTACACCGACTACGCCGCCGCCCAAAAACAGGCGAAACAAAAACGCAAAGGGTTGTGGAATGGTAAAAATCCCCAAGCCCCGTGGGACTTCCGCCGCGAAGAGCGCGAAAGGCAAAACGGCGGGCACAACGAGAGCCGTCAAAAATCAGGCGGACAATGGTTTGGCATTTGGTAACCGGTGGCTCTCGACATTTAATTTTCCAAGTGGAATTTGTTCATAAAGCGGAAGATTCAAGGCGGAAACTGCAACAAGGTTGGACGCCTTGCAAGGATTTCCAACGCAACGGAAACTATTGAATGTTGACAGCCCCCTGTATAAACAAAGGTCGTCTGAAAAATATTTTCAGACGACCTTTTAATGAATCTAAAAAACTAACGGCATTGCAGCCAAGTCCGTTTAAGATGATCGACATCCGTCACTTTGCAGACATTTCCGGAGCAGCTGACCGAATAATCTACTTTGGTCGGATGCCCCCATTGTTTGAAGCCGGCACGAATTTTGCCGTTGGGCAAGGCAGATACGTTAACCTTTACTTCGGTTTCGGGATCCTGACTGCTCCATATCGGATCGGCCTCAATACACAAATCCGCCGACCGAGAAACGGTACGGATGGCTTTTTTCAAGGAATCATCGGCATATCGGTTCAAAATCTTCACGCCCGATTCATCATCGCGGCTTGCCTCTTGATAAATTTTCTTCACCAAACGGATCTTGGCGGCATTGTCTCCGCTTGCAAAAGAGACAGACGGCACCAGTAATGCAGCGAAAAGTATGGTCGCTATTTTGTTCATATTATGTTTTCCTAAAATCGAATCATGCCTAGCCTACCATCCAATGCTTTATTGAAACCATACTCAGTATTGACTTGGCAGGCATCAGCCGTAAAAATACAAAAAGAATTATATCTATTGGATATGCTTTTTCAAACCGATTTAAACGTCATCAACCCATTACCCATCCTATTTAAGAGGTCGTCTGAAATGCCTGTCATGCTGATTGTCCGTCCGTCCGCGCGTGCGGGAGATGATGTGTACACCTGTTCGCAGGTAGGGTGGCGCGCGTGGGTGTTGAGTCCGGTTGAAATCGAGCCGGATGAAACGGCGTTGCGCGGCTTGAAAGAACAGTTTTCCCGTGCGGACGCAGTGTTTTGGGTCAGTCCGACGGCAGTTGAAACCGCTGCGCCGTATGTCGATTTTTCAGACGACCTGAAGGCTCAGATTGCGGTCGGACAGGCAAGCGGTCAGGCGTTGGTACGCTGCGGCGCAAAAAATGTTTATGCGCCGCAAGAAGGCAACGACAGCGAGGCGGTGTTGCGGCTGCCGGTTTGGGATACGCTGCCACAAGGCGCGCGCGTATTGATTGTGCGCGGACGCGGCGGGCGCGATTTTTTGGCGGAGTCGTTAAAGAAAAAAGGCTTTGCGGTGGAAATCGCGGAAGTGTATTTCAGACGACCTAATGAATTGAATTGGCAGGATTTTGATGCCGAATCGATTGATGCCGCCTTTATCGCTTCGGGCGAACTGGTACGCGGGCTGTTTGCTCAGGTTCCGCCGCAATTTTCCCGATTCTTCGAATCCTTGTTATACTTCACCCATCATCCGCGCATAGCCGACGCGCTTCGCGAGGCGGGTGCGCACCACATACGGGTCGTCGCTTCTCTGAAAGCGGCACTTTCATTACTTCCTAAGGAGCAAACCGATGAGCCGGTCTGAAGACAATCCATCCGAAGCAAACGAAGCTGGTCGACCGATTATCGTCGACAGTCAAGGCAACGCGGAGTCGTCTGAAACAGCGGCTCCGAAAAAGGCCAAACAGCCTAAAACCTCCGAATACGCAGGAACACACATGTCTGAATCTAAAAATCTTCCCCAAAACCAACCCGCCCCCGTCATCATCAAACAATCCGGCGGCAGAGGGCTGGCAGTAGGTGCGCTGGTGCTGGCGCTGCTGGGTTTGGGCGCAAGCGGCTTTTTGTTTGTACAAGGGCAGAACGTTTTGAAAAACCAAGAGCTTTCGTTTAACCAAAAGCTCGATAAAGCTGCCTTGGGCGAATCTGAAAACGCTTTACTCCTGAAAGACCATTTAAACCGCCAAACCGCCATCCAAGCCGAAATCGACCGCTTGAGCAAAGCGCAAATGGCAAACAGCGAACAAATCCTGTTGACGCAAAAAGCGTATCAAGAGCTGACCAAAGGGCGCGTCAACTGGTTGGTTGACGAAGCGGAAACCATGTTGAACCTCGCCTCGCAGCAACTGCTGTTGTCAGGAAACGTACAAGGCGCGGCGGCGGTGTTGGAACACATCGACAGCCGCCTGAGCCGCTTCGACCAGTCCGAACTGCTGCCCATCAAACAAGCCGTCAGCCATGATTTGGCGGCATTGAAAAACCGTCCTTATGTCGATATTTCCGGCACGGCGTTGCGTCTCGACCGCTTGGAAACCGCCGTTTCCGGTCTGCCGCTGGTGTTGGACGGCGTATTGCAGCCGGGCGAGCAGGCGCAAAGCAACGGCGCGTCTTCAGGCTCTTGGTGGCAAAATACTTGGGATAAATCTTTGGTTGCACTGAAAGGGCTGGTGGAAGTCCGCCGGCTCGACAATAAAGACGCGATGCTGCTGTCGCCCGAACAGGCGTATTTCGTCCGCGAAAACCTGCGCCTGCGCCTTTTGGATGCGCGTACCGCGCTGATGCAGCACAACGGCGAGGTTTATCAAAGCGATTTGAACTACGTCGAAGCGGCGGTCAAGCAATACTTTGACGGCAAATCACCCGCAACACAGGCATGGCTGAAAGAGTTGTCCGAATTGAAAGCGCTGGATGTGCGCATGATTTCAGACGACAGTTTGAAAGCCAGCCTCAGCGCAATCCGCGCCTATCAAGACGGTACGCGTACTCCGGTCGCGCTGCCCGAACCCGTTACGACCGCCGCGTCTGCGCCTCTGCCCTCTGCCGCGTCCGAAGCTGCCGCTCCTCAAGCCGCCTCTCAGGTGAATGAAACTGCTTCCGCACCGAAAACCGCACCGGCTCCGAGGGCTGCCCATCCTGCCAAAGCAAGACCCTCTCCTGCGCAGAAATCCGCACCTGCCGCCCAAACAGACGCGAAGCCTTTAGAAGCTCCGGCGCTGCCTTCCGAGGCCAAACCACAAAACATTTCCGAGCCGGAAAAGAAAGCGGCTCCTGAGAAACAAAGCCGCCCTGCCGCCGATGCTGAGACCAAAGGAGGCCGTGCATGAAAGCCGTCGTCTGGATTGTCGTTTTATTCGCCGCAGCAGTCGGTATCGTCCTAACTTCCGGTATTTACACGGGTAATGTCTATATCGTCGTCGGACAGGTCATGATGCGGGTCAACCTGCACGCCTTTATCTTAGGGCTGGTTCTGTTTGTCGTTACCCTGTATTTCCTGATCAAATTCATCGTCGGCCTGATGAACATCCCCGCCCGTATGCAGCGTTTCGGTACGGCGCGCAAAGGCCGTCAGGCAGCCGTTGCTTTGAACAGCGCAGGTTTGGCGTTTTTTGAAGGCCGCTTTGAAAAAGCGGAGCAGGAAGCCGCCAAAGTATTGGAAAACAAAGAAGCCGGCGACAACCGCAACCTCGCGTTGATGCTGGGCGCGCACGCCGCCGACCAAATGGAAAACTTCGAACTGCGCGACCACTACCTGAAAGACATCGAAAAACTGCCGAACAAACAGCAGCTTTCCCGCTATCTGTTGTTGGCAGAATCCGCACTCGGCCGCCGCGATTATCCGACCGCCCTGGAAAATCTGAACGCCGCCGCGCGTATCCATCCCAACCTTTCCCGCCTCGCCCGCCTGCAACTGCGTTATGCCTTTGACCACGGCGATGCGGAAGATGTGTTGGCGAAATCCGAAAAACTGATGAAAGTCGGCGCGATTAACGATTTTGAAGCGGAACAATACCAAAGCTGGGCATACCGCCGCCTATTGGCGGAAGCATCAGACGCAGCCGGTCTGAAAACCTGTCTGAAGCGCATTCCCGAGACACTCAAAGCGGACGAATTGTGTGTCGCCATTGCCGAAAAATACGAGCGTCTCGGACTCTATACCGAAGCCGTCAAATGGGTGCGCCAATACTACCCGCAAAACCGCCGCCCCGAACTTTTGGAAGCCTTCGTCGAAAGCGTCCGCTTCTTCAACGAACGCGGCCAGCAAAAAGCCATCGACCTTGCCGATTCTTGGCTGAAAGACAAACCCGACGATGCGCCGCTCTTGATGTACCTCGGACAGCTTGCCTACGGCCGCAGCCTGTGGGGCAAGGCGCAAAGTTACCTCGAAGCCAGCATCGCCCTGCAACCGAGCATCGCCGCCCGCCTCATGCTGGCACGCGTACTCGACGAAACCGGACAGCCGCAAAAAGCTCAGGAACAGCGGAAATTGGTTTTGGAAGCCGTCTCCGATGACGAACGCCACGCGGCGTTGGAGCAGCATAGCTGAGTTTGGAAACATCTTTATCTATCCCCCTTTTCAGACGACCTTTCATTGCGGAAACCGCCGCAAAGGTCGTCTGAAAACCGTTTTCCTTCCCCGTTTTACAAACAAACCGAAAGCCCCACATGACCTCTTTGAAAAACGACACCTTCCTCCGCGCCCTGCTCAAACAGCCCGTCGAATACACGCCGATTTGGATGATGCGTCAGGCGGGGCGTTATCTGCCCGAATACAAAGCCACGCGCGCGAAAGCGGGCAGCTTCCTCGATTTGTGTAAAAACACCGAATTGGCGACCGAAGTTACCATCCAACCTTTAGAACGCTTCGATTTGGACGCGGCGATTTTGTTCTCCGACATCCTGACCGTCCCTGACGCAATGGGCTTGGGACTGTACTTTGCCGAAGGCGAAGGCCCGAAATTCGAACGCGCCTTGCAACACGAAGCCGACATCGCCAAGCTGCAAGTTCCCGATATGGAAAAACTGCAATACGTCTTCGATGCAGTTGGCTCCATCCGCAAAGCATTGGACGGCCGCGTACCGCTCATCGGCTTCTCCGGCAGCCCGTTCACGCTCGCCTGCTACATGGTCGAAGGCGGCAGCAGCAAGGAATTTCGCACCATCAAAACCATGATGTACTCGCGTCCCGATTTGCTGCACAAAATCCTCGACACCAACGCCCAAGCCGTTACCGCCTACCTTAACGCCCAAATCGACGCAGGCGCGCAGGCGGTGCAAATTTTCGATACTTGGGGCGGCGTCCTGAGCGATGCGGCGTTTAAAGAGTTCAGCCTCAAATATATCCGCCAAATCGTCGCCGGATTGAAACGCGAAAGCGAAGGCAGACGCGTTCCCGTTATCGTGTTTGCCAAAGGCGGCGGGCTGTGGCTGGAAAGCATGGCGGAAATCGGCGCAGACGCATTGGGTTTGGACTGGACGTGCAACATCGGCGAAGCACGCCGCCGCGTCGGCAACCAAGTCGCCCTGCAAGGCAACTTCGACCCGTTTGCCCTCTTTGGCACGCCTGAATCCATCCGCACCGAAGTCGCGCGCATCCTAGCCGACTACGGAAACGGCAGCGGCCATGTCTTCAACCTCGGACACGGCATCAACCAACACGCCGACCCCGAACACGCCAAAATCTTAGTCGATACCGTACACGAACTGTCGCGCCAATATCACGCCTGATTGGGCGTAACGTAAAAGGTCGTCTGAAAACCCAAACTGCCTGCCGGTTTGGTTTTCAGACGACCTTTTTATATATATTGGATGAAAAGTAAAAATCAGACATTTTCTATTTAACTGACTGCATATTTACCCAAATCAAATCAGATTGATTTCACATATTTCAAAAGACATGTATGATGATGTTCTTTAAAACAACCTTTCCAATTTCAATAAAATCCATCTTTTTAGGGGCTGTCAACATTTAATTTCCCCAGTGGATTTTTGTTCACAAAGCGGAAGATTCAAGGCGGAAACTGCAACAAGGTTGGACACCTTGAATCTTCCGCTTTGAGGATAAAAAGACACGAAAACTATTGAATGTTGACAGCCCCTCTAGGAACACACACATGAACTTTCAAGACTATTTCGTCAATCTGATATTGAGCGGCGTGATGATTATCGGCGCTTATCAGTTTACTTTTATACCCAGCGCCACCCTTTGCGCAAAGAGATCGTTTGGAATTCCCCGATAGACGAAAAAATCCCTTTCCGCCCGCGTTGGTCGTGGATATACAGCTTTCTTTACTACCCCGCCATCCTCTACCTCAACATCATCGCCACCGACCACCGCCATTTCAACATGATGGCGTTCAGCTTCCTGATGTTGCTGTTTATGCAAATGCTGTTCTTCTGGCTGTTTCCCGTTTCCACTCCGCCGCATTGGCGCAGCATCAATACCGGCAAAACACCGTCCGAATGGTTTTTACAGTTTGTTCAAAAATTCGACCAAGCCAGCAACTGTTTCCCCAGTATGCACGTTTCCGTCGCCATGCTGACCGCCCTGCACGCGCTGCCGACTTTGGGCGCCGCCGCGTTCCTCTTTCCCGTATTGATTGCCCTGTCCTGCATCTTTACCAAACAGCACTACCTGATTGACCTGCCCGCAGGCGCGGCATTGGGCGGCTTTGCCTACTGGCTGTATCTTTTAGTGCTTTGACACACCCAATCCTAATAAAAAAACTCAAAAGGTCGTCTGAAAACGAAAAACACCCACTTATCGGTGTCAACTCGTTTTTCAGACGACCTTTGTATATACTCACCATCTGAACCTTACCGCCTCAAACCAGTCAGACTCAAAAATATAGTGGATTAACTTTAAACCAGTACTGCGTTGCCTCGCCTTAGCTCAAAGAGAACGATTCTCTAAGGTGCTGAAGCACCAAGTGAATCGGTTCCGTACTATTTGTACTGTCTGCAGCCTCGTTGCCTTGTCCTGATTTAGTTAATCCACTATACATCCGCTCCCGCCATTCCTCCACCGCCTATCGAACATGACTTTTCTAAAAGACATCACCTGGACAGAAATCTTCATTTTCGCCCACACCTGTGCCGCGCTCGGCTGCGTCTTGCGCGTGTTGTACAAACAAAAAAACATCGGCTCCACGTTTGCCTGGCTGATTATCCTCTTCCTTTTCCCCGTCTTCGGCACCATCGCCTACCTGCTTATCGGCGAGCCGCGGCTCGGCACGGCGCGGGCAAAGCGCACGGGCGAGATGAACCGCTTCTATCAAAGTTTCGCCGAAACCTACCTCTCCGACATCTACCTCGGCGTCGGCGAAAACGTCAAATCCCGTTATCACGGCATCAGCAAAGTCGCTGCGAGCGGAACGGGACTCGGCGCGACGCGCAACAACGCCATGACGCTGCTGTCCACCACCGATGAAATCATCGACACCATGCTTGCCGACATCCGCTCCGCCCGCCATTCCTGCATGCTCGCCTTCTACATCATCGAACCCGAAGGCAGGATAGAAGAACTGTTAAACGAACTCCTTGCCGCCGCCGACAGAGGTTTGGATTGCGCCATCCTCGCCGACGCCGTCGGCAGCAGCCGCTTTTTCGACAGCGGCTGGGTAGAAACCCTGCGCGAAGCCGGCATAGAAGTCCACGCCTCCTTGCCCGTCGGCGTCTGGCGCACCTTCTTCACCCGCACCGACCTGCGCAACCACCGCAAAATCCTCGTCATTGACAGCAAAATCGGCTACACCGGCAGCTTCAACCTCGCCGATCCCCGCTTCTTCAAAAAAGATTCAGGCGTCGGCGAATGGGTGGACGTCATGATGCGCTGCACCGGCCCACTGGTACTCGAACTCTCCGCCGTCTTCTTTGCCGACCTCGCCGTCGAAACCGACGAAAACCTCGAAAGCGTGCAGCAATATCTGACGCAGGCGCAAGAGCGCATTCCCGAAATCCTTCCCGAAAAAATGCAGCAAGGCGACATCGTCGCCCAAGTCATCCCCTCCGCGCCCGAACAAGGCAGCCACGTCATTTACGAAACCATCATCAGCGCGATTTACGCCGCTACCAAACAAATCACCATCACCACTCCCTATTTCGTCCCCGACGAACCCCTCCTGATGGCATTGACCATCGCCGCCAAACGCGGCGTCAAAGTTACCCTGATCCTGCCTGCCAAAGTCGATTCCCTCATGGTGCGCTACGCCTCCCGCGCCTACTACCCCATGCTGCTCGACGCAGGCGTCAAAATTGCCATGTTCGAAGGCGGACTGCTGCACGCCAAAACCATGACCATAGACGAAGACTACGCCCTCTTCGGCACGGTCAACATGGACATGCGCAGCTTCTTCCTCAACCTCGAAATCAGCCTCGCCATCTACGACCGCGACATCACCAAACAAATCTGCAACCTCCAACGCGACTACCTCAAAAACAGCAGCTACATCACCGTCAAAGCATGGCAGCAACGCTCCAAATTCCGCGGGCTGATAGAAAATACCGTCCGCCTGATGAGTCCGCTGTTATAGGCAGGCTTACCGTTCGTACAAGACCAAAGGTCGTCTGAAAAGCTTGGGGCCCTTTTCAGACGACCTTTTTTTGTTTGGATGACAGTTGTCAGCCCAAAGACAGATAGATAATATAAACCGAATATTTTTCATCTCGCCCGCACCCCGTAAACCAATATTCCCGGACTTGGTGCTTGTAAAATTTGAGTCAAAAGGCAATCAACAATGAAAAAGACTTGGAACCAAATACTTGAATCAGCACAACCCGTGGTTGATTTTTTGTCATCAGATAGTTTCTTTTCCCGTCCTTATGACGGCGATCGTGAAAGATTTATCGTTACCGCCTCTCCGGAGGAAGCCAGATATCTGTTAGGTCGCAAATGGGATGATTGGGAGGAGATTATAGATACTCAGCAATTCTCGGGTCTGGAGGATTTCGATTGGCACTACATTATTGATCGTAAAGTAAGTAATACCAATTGCCTGGGGGCCCTAGATAAGAATTTTCATGGGGCAGATAAAAAGCTCACGATAGAGGGTGTAGTAAACTTTCTCGAAGAAACAATGCCTTATTATATGGAAGTTTTATTGGATTGTTACGCCAATAATTATATGCCGGAAATTTGGAAAGATATTTTATATGTTTTCCAGCATAACGGTTTCCCTTGCGGCTGGAAAGGAGATTATCCGGAAGGGAAAATGATCGTTTTTTCCAACGAATAAAGGATGAGAAAACCGTAATCCGTTTGAAATCTTAATTCATGTGTATGGGTTGGTTTGAAAAGGTCGTCTGAAAAACTTGAAACCTGTTTCAGACGACATCAAAGTCAACATCCCGTTCCTCTTCTAAGATCAGTATTACGACGAAGAAAGCGGGTTACACTACATCCGTTTCCGGTATTACGACCCTGAAATCGAGCGGTTCGTGAGTCAGAATCCTATTGTGTTTGCCGAAGGAGTTAAAACATGGAGTTTTTTTAGATAAAGATAATTATTGTTGTGTAAAAAATACTGCTAATCCTGATGAACAAGTTATCGGAGACTTTTTTGAAGGAGACATTCAAGGTTGCGATTACACTGTCAATTTATTCATTGATGTCATTAATCAAATTAAAAATGATGAAATAGAAAACTGGCAGGGAACAGGTAATGCCCACACAATTTCCATAACAAAAGATAAGATAAATATTTTTAACGAATTTACTGAAATGGATGTAACTATTTATGACTTTGAATACTTTTTGTCCCTTTTATATCAATGGAAAAAATTGATTGAAAGTAGGACCATAAATCAAACTTGATTTTTTGATCATTATTCACAAAGTTAGTTTGAGTCGAAGACCCAACATTTAAAAAGGTCGTCTGAAAAGTTTAAAATCCGTTTCAGACGACCTCTTAAAACAAACCCTGCTTACAAAGGAAATAACCGCATGAACCCCATCCGCCCCTTCTTAGACCATACTCCGCAAGTCCACGAGTCCTGTCTTATCGATGAAACTTCGGTCATCATCGGCGAAGTGTCGCTTGCCGAAGACGTATCCGTCTGGCCCTATGCCGTTTTGCGCGGCGACGTGAACAGCATTAGCATCGGCGCGCGCAGCAATGTGCAGGACGGCAGCGTTTTGCACGTTTCGCACAAAAACGCGGAAAAACCTGAAGGCTCGCCCCTTGTCATCGGTGAAGACGTTACCGTCGGACACAAAGTCATGCTGCACGGCTGCCGTATCGGCGACCGTGTTTTAATCGGTATGGGAACAATTATTCTGGACGATACTGTCGTCGAAAGCGACGTGATGATAGGCGCAGGCAGCTTGGTGCCGCCGCGCAAACGTTTGGAAAGCGGCTATCTTTATGTCGGCTCGCCCGTCAAACAAGTCCGCCCGCTGACCGACAAAGAAAAAGAGTTTTTGAAATATTCGTCCGCGCATTATGTGCGTCTGGCAGGACAGCACAAGCAATCAAAATAAGCCCTCTGCACTACCTTATCGCTATAATTGGTGGGGCTTTGCTGCCTGCTCCTGATTTTCAGACGACCTATCCCGATACCGACCATGAACCCCAAAACCCTGCAAGATTTCCTACATGCCCACATCCCTGCGACCGCCCTGCTCGAGCTAAGCGTCTTGGAAACCACAGCGGATCAGACCGTACTTTTCGCACCCCACGCCCCCAACCGCAATCATAAAAATACTGCCTTCGGCGGCAGTATCGCATTGGTGGCAACCGTCGGCGGCTGGGCAACTGTCTATCTCCATTGCCCCGAATCGGATGGCAATATCGTCATTCAAGAAGGTACTACCCGCTACCTGCGCCCTGCCCGAGGCAATCTGACCATCATCACACGCAGTCCGCCGGCTGAAGAGTGGCAAAAACTCAAAACCATGTTCGAGCGCCATAAAAAAGGAAAAATCACCCTGCAAACCGAAATCTATTCGGAAAACGAATTGGCTGCCGTCTTTGACGGACGTTTTGTCGTATTGGGATAAGGTATCGGCTGTTTCATAGACAAAGGTCGTCTGAAATTTTCAGACGACCTTTGTCTATGAAGCGGATGTCTATTCACACCCAAAGCCAAGCCCAAACGCTGCGCCCTTCGCCTTGCAGCAACACCAGCGTTCGGCAGGCGGAGGCTGTGTTCATACATTCCAGCCCGATGCCGTGTGCGGCAAGTTCGGCGGCGATTTTCGGATGGAGGAACTGCTGCTTCTCCCCTGTGCCGATGATGATGACTTCGGGCAAATCATCTAAATCTGAGGTCGTCTGAAACAGGTCGGCGGCGGTCAGTTCGGACGGCGTTTGCACGTTCATTGCTTCGATTTTGCCGTTGCGCCAGATGATGGGCGCGGTGTAGGTTTTGCCGCCCGCTTCGATTGCGCCCGCCCGATAAGCGGTCAGGCTTAGGGTTTCATCGGTTTTGTTTTCTTCAATCAGCATTTTTCTTCCGTTTCCTTCTCGGCTTCATCCATCTATTGCAAACAGGCTTGCCGCCCTTTCACCGCGTTCCGTAAAAAAGGTGCAAAATCAGGCAATTTCAGGTAGGATGGGCGACTTTAGCCTGCGCCTTCCGCCCTTGCAAAATCAGCATTATATCAATCTGCGGCGGCGGTGCGTTTCGGGCTTTCTGAATTTCTGTTTTTACTTTTTGATTTAAGAGAATCGGCTCACAAGGAGGCACAATGAAGCCAGTAAACATCGGTCTTTTAGGTTTAGGTACGGTCGGCGGCGGTACGGCTGCCGTGTTGCAGGACAATGTGGCGGAAATCAGCCGCCGTTTGGGACGCGAAGTGCGCATCAGTGCCGTATGCGACTTGAGCGAAGAAAAAGCCCGCCAAATCTGTCCGTCCGCAGCCTTTGTCAAAGACCCGTTCGAACTGGTCGCGCGTGAAGACGTCGATGTCGTCGTCGAATTGTTCGGCGGTACCGGCATCGCCAAAGATGCGGTATTGAAAGCCATTGAAAACGGCAAACACATCGTTACCGCCAACAAAAAACTGCTCGCCGAATACGGCAACGAAATCTTCCCGCTGGCGGAAGAAAAAAACGTCATGGTGCAATTTGAAGCGGCTGTGGCGGGCGGCATCCCGATTATCAAAGCCCTGCGCGAAGGCCTCGCCGCCAACCGCATCCGCAGCATCGCCGGCATCATCAACGGCACCAGCAACTTCATCCTCTCCGAAATGCGCGAAAAAGGCAGCGCGTTTGCCGACGTATTGAAAGAAGCGCAGGCATTAGGCTATGCCGAAGCCGATCCGACCTTCGATATCGAAGGCAACGACGCGGGCCACAAAATTACCATCATGAGCGCGCTGGCATTCGGTACGCCGATGAACTTCCCCGCCTGCTACCTCGAAGGCATCAGCAAACTCGACAGCCGCGACATCAAATACGCCGAAGAACTCGGCTACCGCATCAAACTTTTGGGCATCACCCGCAAAACCGACAAAGGCATCGAATTGCGCGTCCATCCGACCCTGATTCCCGAAAGCCGCCTCTTGGCAAACGTCAACGGTGTGATGAACGCCGTGCGCGTCAACGCCGATATGGTCGGCGAAACCTTATATTACGGCGCGGGCGCGGGCGCATTGCCGACCGCTTCCGCCGTGGTTGCCGACATCATCGACATCGCCCGCCTGATTGAAGCCGATACCGACCACCGCGTACCGCATCTGGCGTTCCAGCCCGCCCAAGTCCAAGCGCAAACCATCCTGCCTATGGACGAAATCACCAGCAGCTACTACCTGCGCGTCCAAGCCAAAGACGAACCGGGTACGTTGGGACAAATCGCCGCGCTTTTGGCAAAAGAAAACGTGTCCATCGAAGCCTTAATCCAAAAAGGCGTCATCGACCAAACCACCGCCGAAATCGTGATTCTGACCCACAGCACGGTCGAGAAAAACGTCAAGCGCGCCATCGCCGCCATTGAAGCATTAAGCTGCGTGGAGAAACCGATCACCATGATCCGCATGGAAAGCCTGCATGACTGAGCCGAAAAACGAAATGTCTGCCGAAGAGCAAGCCGCGGCGCGTAAAAAGGCGAAAGCCAAAATCCGCACCATCCGCATTTGGGCGTGGGTCATTTTGGCACTGCTCGCCGCGACTGCCCTGCTCTCGCAATGCGCCATGTCCAAACCGCAGGCTAAGCAGAACATCTTTGAATCTTGCGTGAAAAACATCCCCTTTGCTGAAAAATGGCAAAACGATTTGAAAGAAAAGGGCTTGGATTCAAACAACAGCAAACTCGCCGCCGATTACTGCACCTGTATGTGGGACAAGCCTTTGGACAAACTTTCCGAAGAGCAGATCCGTTCATTGGGCAAACTCAGCCCGCAAGAACAGCTTGACCTGCTCGGCGGCGCGCAAGCGTTTGAAGATCGCGACAAGCAGTGTGTGGCAGGTTTGAAGGCGGAATAATCCGGTTTTAACATAGCAAAAAGGTCGTCTGAAAAAACTCCGTTTGTTTTTTTTCAGACGACCTTTTTATTGACAAGGGATTCACTGCACATCAGGATGGAACAACAAAACTATGCTCGGACGATCGGTTTCTTCCCTTCCAACCATGCCTTCAGTTTTTCCTCATCCAAAAACCAATGGCAGATTTCTTCCTCACCATCCAATAACACGGGGACAAGCTCGTTATATTGTTCTTCTAAAACAGGGTCTTCATCGACATCGAAGATTTCCAACTCAAAACCGAATGCCTCTTGATACGGCTTGAGCTGTTCACGCATTTTATGACAGAGACTGCAATATTCTCGAAACATCAGGGTCAGCTTCATGGCGGATTCTTTGCGGTGTGGTAAACGAAAAACGGATTGTAAGATAAAGGCTGCCGTCAATGCAAAGGTCGTCTGAAACCTTGATTTCGGTTTCAGACGACCTTTGATAATGCTTTAGACAAGATTAGGATTGCACATTGATACCGGCGGTAACTGTCGTTTGCGCACTGTTGGCATTCAGGAAGGAAGCCGCCAGCTCGCCGCAGCAGCCGCAACAGGTCGCAACGCCCAATTGAGCCTGCAAATCGCTCATGGAACTCGCGCCTGCAGCGATGGTTTCTTTGATGTCGTGGTCGGTAATGGCGTTGCAAATGCAAACAAACATGATGTGCTCCGTGTTTTCTTTCGCTCAGTATTGATAGTGTGTTTTATTCTTAAACGTAAATATAAATAAAAACAGTTTGCATTGCAAGACCGGTTCGAACGGTTTTATTTGGTAATTTTCTATTGATTTTCTTGTTTCGATTGATTCAATAGATTGGAACCATATTCTAAAAACAACCAAGCCGCGCACGTCATCGAGATTCACAGCAAATAAAAAAATACAGGCTGCGCAACGGCAAGCCTGTACTTTTTATCTTTTCATTTTGCAATACCGCTATTTCCCTTTCACATCAATCACCCACACTTCCGACTGCGAACCCAAGCGCAGCGGAATCCCCCAGAAACCGTAGCCGGACGTAACAAAAAAGTGTCTTCCGCCGATGTCCTCGTAGCCGTAGGCAAGACGGTATAAAGTACGCACAATCAGGTTTGCCGGCGCGATTTGACCGTTGTGTACATGGCCGGAAACTTGAACGTCAATAGGCAGCGTGGCGTGCGCCTCGACTTCGGTCGGGCGGTGATCCATCAGCAAAACGGGCTGGTCGGTATTGTGGTTTTCCAGCAACTGCGCGACAGACGGACGATCGTGGTCCAAGTCATCGTTGCGGCCGACGAGCAGGAACGCATCGTGTTGCAACACTTGGTTGCCGAGTACGGTAATGCCCGCCGCTTCAAGGTCATGGCGGATGCGCGCGCTGTCGCCGAACATATCGTGATTGCCCAAAGTCGCGTAAACGCCCAGCGGCGCTTTCAGACGACCCAGATGCGGCTGCATATTCTCTTTGCGGTAGGCATCGACGTTGTCGTCCATCAAATCGCCCGGCAACAGGATTAAATCGACTTTTTCGCGGTTCATGATGTCCACCAGCTTATCTAGTTGCCGCGCGCCGAACAAAATCCCCAAGTGCAGATCGCTTGCCACGCCGATGCGCAGCGGTTTGTCCATTTTCTTATCGATCACGACGGTCTGATGACGGACGACGGGCGTATAAGCGTTGTACATCCCAAAGCCGACCAAGCCGAACACAAACAACGGCGCAAACAACCGCAGGCTGCGCGACAGCGATCGGCTTGCCACGAATTTGCGCAACAGCAGAAACAGGACAAACGTCGCCAGTGCCGCATACATCACAAACAGCAGCAACACCATCCAAAACGCCATAATGCGGAACATAAAATGTCCCAACTCCAACAAAAGCCCCGCCAACAGGCCGTTGGTCACGAAATACGACACCCCCATCAGCCAACGCCTGCCCGCCTGCCCGACCACCGGCGCGAACAGCCATTGCAACGAACGCCCCAGCCCGAACGTGAAAAGCTGGAGCAATACAATCATAATCAGAAACATCGTGCCAAACATAAAGCGAACCTGTTGAAAATCAAAACACAAACGGCGGATTCTATCATATCCGCCCTTTCAGACGAGGTCGTCTGAAAACCTTAAGTGCTATAATATTGTCCGAAAAACTCAATAAACAGAAAAGGAAACACAATGCCCAGCCCGCAAACCGCCATCATCCCCGATCACGCCCAAGCCGGCATATTCATCGAAGCCGATATCCGCGACCACCGTTACGACGACATCAAAACCGCCTGCCGAAGCTCGCTTGAAGCCTTGGAGAAACTCAAAACCCGCTTTCCAGAAGACATTTTAGGCATGACCATCGCCTTCGGTAGCGACGCATGGAAAGCATTCGGACACACAGAAGAAGGTAGCGAAATCAAGCCCTTCCCCGTCATGGGCAACGGTCTTGCCCCTTCAACCCAACACGATATCTACATCCACATCCAAGCCTGCCGCCAAAAAGCCGCCTTCGCACTCGCCCAATCCGTCTTTGCCGCGTTCGGCGACAGCATCAGCATCGCCACTGAGGAACACGGTTTGCGCCTGTATGAAGACCGCGGACTGGATGGCTTTGTCGATGGTACCGAAAACCCGCAAGGCGATGAAAACGTCCGCAATGTCGCCATTATTCCCGAAGGCCGACCCGATGCCGGCGGCAGCTACGTCCTGCTGCAAAAATACCTGCACGACCTGAAAAAATGGGATGCCATTCCGGTTGCAGAACAAGAAGCCAGCGTCGGCCGCAGCAAAGAAGCCAACGAAGAATTCAGCAAAGACGTTCGCCTGCCCGATTCGCACTTGGGCCGCGTCAACCTGAAAGAAAACGGCGTGGGTCTGAAAATCGTCCGCCGCAGCCTGCCCTTCGGCAAAATCAGCGGCGAACACGGCCTGATGTTCACCGCTTACTGCCATACCCTGCACAACATCGAAGTACAGCTTTTACATATGTTCGGCGATGCCGACGGAAAAACCGACCTGCTGCTCAAGTATCTTTCCACCGCTGTGTCCGGCGCATATTACTACGCCCCTTCGGTCGAGCGTTTGCAGGATTTGTAAAACCGCGTTGCCTATATGAAATATTGAAGCCCTAAGACGAAAGGTCGTCTGAAAACTTGAGATTCAGGTTTTCAGACGACCTTTTTCATGACGTTTGCGGTAAATTCAATTATTATTTCCGTTTAATTTCAAAACTAATAATAAAAAAGGGAAACAGTTTTGCTGAAATATTATGGATTGCCGTTTTGGGCAGTCGGCGTCATCGCTTCGTTCGCTTTGCCGTCCGTACCGCATTGGGGCGTGTGGTTGTTGGCGGCATTAGTTTTGCTGGCGGCTTCGCGGCGGTTTGCGGCGGCGGGAATGATGCTGTGTGTCCTGCTTGGCGCGGCTTACGGCGTGTTTCGGACGGAAGCGGCTTTGTCGGCGCAATGGCCGCTGAACGGGGCTTCGGAGTCGGTGTTGACGGTTGAAGTCGCAGATATGCCGCGCGGCGACGGGCGGCGGGTGCAGTTTGCGGCGAAGGCGTGGACGGAGGATGGGCGGCAGTTTGATTTATTGCTGTCGGATTATCAGAAACGCGATTGGGCGGTGGGCAGCCGCTGGAAGGTGTCGGCACGGCTCAAACCGGTTATCGGCGAAGTGAACCTGCGCGGGCTGAACCGCGAGGCTTGGGCGTTGGCAAACGGTTTGGATGGTGCGGGTACGCTGGGCAAAGGCAGGAGCTTGGTTCGCGAGGGCGGCGGTGTCGGCTTGGCGGTGTGGCGCGATGCGGTCAGCCGCCGTTGGCAGGCTGTCGGGGCGGACAGTCCGGATTTTTCGGACGGTATCGGTCTGATGCGGGCTTTGAGCATAGGCGAACAATCGGCGTTGAGGCCCGAACTGTGGCAGGCGTTCCGACCTTTGGGCTTGACGCACTTGGTCAGTATTTCGGGGCTGCACGTTACGATGGTGGCGGTGTTGGCGGGTTGGCTGGTCAAACTGATTTTCAGACGACTGCCTTGGATACCGGCAAAACCGCGCGTGTGGATTTTGGCGGGCGGCGCGGCAGGGGCTTTGTTTTATGCGCTGCTGGCGGGTTTTTCCGTGCCGACGCAGCGCAGCGTTTTGATGTTGGCGGCGTTTGCCTGGGCTTGGTGGCGCGGCAGTCTGTCTTCGGGCTGGACGGCGTGGTGGCAGGCTTTGGCGGTGGTGTTGCTGCTTGATCCGTTGGCGGTTTTGGGTGTTGGCACTTGGCTGTCGTTCGGCTTGGTTGCCGCCTTGATTTGGGCTTCGGCAGGTCGTCTGAAAGAACGCGGCTGGCGTTTGGCTGTACGCGGACAATGGGCGGCGACGATGTTGTCGGTGGTATTGCTGGGCTATATTTTTGTGTCGTTGCCCATCATCAGCCCTTTGGTCAATGCGGCAATGATTCCTTGGTTTTCTTGGGTATTGACACCCTTGGCGCTGCTGGGTTCGGTGTTGCCGTTCGCGCCTTTGCAATGGGCGGCGGCAGGTTTGGCGGAATACACTTTGCGCGGCTTGGTTTGGCTGGCGGAGGTATCGCCTGAATTTGCCGTAGCCGCCGCGCCTGTGCCGCTGTTGGTTTTGGCTTTTGCGGCGGCTTTGCTGTGGCTGTTGCCGCGCGGACTGGGTCTGCGGCCTTGGGCGTGTTTGGTGTTGGCTGGATTTGTGTTTTACCGCCCCGACCGTTTGGACGACGGGTTGGCGCGGATTACGGTAATGGATGCGGGACAGGGTTTGTCGGTGTTGGTACAAACGCGCGACCGCAACCTGCTGTTTGACACGGGTACGGCGCAGGCGGCGCAAACAGGTATCGTGCCAAGCCTAAACGCCATGGGTGTGCGCCGTTTGGACAAGCTGATTCTGTCGCATCACGACAGCGACCACGACGGCGGTTTGGGCGCCGTTTCCGATATTGAAATCGGCGAAACGCTGGCGGGACAGCCTGAGTTTTATCCGAACGCAAAATTTTGCGCCGAAGCGCAATGGCAATGGGACGGCGTGGATTTCGAGTTATTGAGGTCGTCTGAAAACCCGGTCGGCGAAGACAATGACCGAAGCTGCGTCTTGCGCATCGTTTCCGACGGACAGGCATTGCTGGTTACGGGCGATTTGGGCGTCAAAGGCGAAGCGGGGCTGGTAGAACGCTACGGCAGCTCGCTGTACAGCCAGGTTTTGATATTGGGACACCACGGCAGCAATACGGCTTCATCCGGCGGTTTCCTGAACACGGTCTCCCCCAAATACGCCGTCGCTTCCAGCGGCTACGCCAACGCCTACAAACACCCCACTCCCGCCGTCCAAACCCGCGTCCGCGCACACGGCGCGACTTTGCTGCGGACGGATTTGTCGGGGGCATTGGTATTTGAGCTGGGCGGCGATGAAGTGTTTAAAGGTCGTCTGAAAAAGGATAAGTTTTATTGGCAGAAAAAGCCGTTTGAATAAATGCGTTCGCTGTATGGAAGAATTGGCTTTTCAGACGACCCTAAAGCCTCTATGCCGCAAAAATATAGTTATCCTTGCTTTATGTGAATCCAGTTGTGGATATATCGGATTAACAGTTGATACTAAAAGGAAAAATAAGACTGCCCAAAAAACAGGCAGGGGCGAAATAGAGATTTCAGACGACCTTCATCACGCGTTTGTGCATTATCCGTCTTCATTTACCGTCGCCCAAATGGCGGCGGTAAAACCGGTCGATATCCGCTATCGCCTTTTCATCATTCGGCCTCAAATCGATTTTCAAATCGGCAAGCCGTATCAGCATCAGGTCTTCTTGTTCCGCCACCGCGCAGCTGACTTCCTCGCTGCTGCGAAGATGCGCGATGAGTTCGTCCAACTGCCGCAGGGCGTTTTCGTAGGCGGCGTTTTGTTTGTCTTCTGCCATATGGATTCCGTTTCTCATAGACAATAAAAAATGGCGGGGAATCAATCCCGCCATTATTCTACGGCATAAGCCGCACGTTTAATTAAGCAGCCTGAATGTTAGCAGCTTGTTTGCCTTTAGGGCCGGTGGTTACGTCGAAAGACACGCGTTGGCCTTCTTTCAGGGTTTTGAAACCTTCCATGTTGATCGCTGAGAAGTGAGCGAACAGATCTTCGCCGCCTTCGTCAGGAGTGATGAAACCAAAACCTTTAGCGTCGTTAAACCATTTTACGATACCGGTTGCCATTAGAAACTTCCTATACTTAAAAATTAACAAAATCAGCAAAATAAGGCATACAGCAAACTTAAACGTTCAGCGTTTCTCCCTAGCTTTATATACTTGGTCGAGTGCCAGCTTCTGCTTAACCGTCTTTTTACATTTGTTAAGCCAAAACGTCAAGCCATACAAGGGAAAAAGTGCGAAAATGGCGGAAACCGACCAAAATACAACAGAAATCGAAATAAACCTTATAATCACTATATTTATAGATTCATTTGATATCAAACCTTTCACAAGGTCGTCTGAAAACAAATCCTCTTCCACAAAGCCAAAATATTTATGAACAACCCAAACACACATCACGAATCCGATACACTTTTAAGCGACCAAAAAACCGCCCCGCCGAAACGTTACGGCGTATTTTTGCTGAACGACGATTACACCACGATGGAATTTGTCGTCGAAATCCTGACCGAAATCTTCATGCTCGGACAGGAGCAGGCGGTGGCGGTGATGCTGTTGGTTCATCACGAAGGCAAAGGCTTGTGCGGCACTTACACACGGGACATCGCCCAAACCAAGCAGCAGCAGGTCATGCAGCGGGCAAAAGCCGAAGGGCATCCGCTGCAATGTATTGTCGAGGAGATTTAATATGCTTTCACCCGAATTGGAACAGATTTTGCAGCAGCTTTACCGCGAAGCGCGTAAGGCTCATTATGAATTCATCAGCCTCGAGCATCTGCTTTTGGTGTTAATCGAAGAAGACGCCTCCGTCCCCAACGTCCTCAAGCTCTGCGGCGCCGATTTGAAAGCAGTGTCCGAACAGCTCGCCGCCAGCGTTGCCGAAAATACCCCGCAGATTCCCGACCACCTTTTGGACACAGTCGAAACCCAGCCCACGCTCGGCTTCCAGCGCGTCATCCAGCGGGCGATGGTGCATACCCAATCCGCAGGCAAAGGCTTGGTCGAGCCTTTGGACGTTTTGGTGGCGCTGATGAGCGAAACCGACAGCCATGCCGTCTATTTCCTCAAACTGCAATCGGTTACGCGTTTTGAAGTTTTGCGCTGCATTGCCCACGGCGCAACCGAAGACGATGAACACAAAAGCTTTTCAGACGACCCCGACAATGATTCAGACGACCCCGTCGAGTCAAAAAGCGGTTCGTTGTCGGACTACACTGTAAACCTCAACGCCGAAGTCAAAGCCGGCCGCATCGACCCCTTAATCGGCAGAAAACACGAAATGGAACGGCTGGTTCAAATCCTCTGTCGCCGCCGCAAAAACAATCCGCTTTTGGTCGGCGAGGCTGGCGTGGGCAAAACCGCGCTGGCGGAAGGCTTGGCGCATCAAATCGTCAACGGCGATATTCCCGACGCGCTTAAAGATGCCGAAGTGTACGCGTTGGATATGGGTTCGCTTTTGGCAGGTACAAAATACCGCGGCGACTTTGAAGCGCGGGTCAAATCCGTCTTGAAACAGCTCGAAAAAATCCCGCAAGCCATTTTGTTTATCGACGAAATCCACACCATTATCGGCGCAGGCAGTACCAGCGGCGGCACGATGGACGCGTCCAACCTGCTCAAACCCGCACTGGCAAAAGGCTCACTGCGCTGCATCGGCGCGACCACTTACGACGAATACCGCACCATTTTCGACAAAGACCACGCCCTAAGCCGCCGCTTCCAAAAAATCGACGTGGTCGAACCCACCGTCGCCGAAACCGTGCAAATCCTGCGCGGCTTGAAACCGATGTTCGAAGGCTTCCACCAAGTCCGCTACACGCAAGGCGCACTCGAAGCTGCCGCCGAACTCTCCGCCCGCTACATCAACGAGCGTTTCCTGCCCGACAAAGCCATTGACGTGATGGATGAAGCAGGCGCGGCGCAACGGATTTTGCCCAAATCCAAACAGAAAAAAGTCATCGGCAAAGCGCAAATCGAAACCGTCATCGCAAAAGTTGCTCGGATTCCCGAAAAAACCGTATCGAACGACGATAAACAAGTGCTGCAATTCCTCGGACGCGATTTGAAAAACATGGTTTACGGTCAGGAAAATGCCATTGACGCGCTGGTTGCCGCCGTCAAAATGTCGCGCTCCGGCCTCGCCCTGCCCGACAAACCCATAGGCTGCTTCCTCTTCTCCGGTCCGACCGGCGTCGGCAAAACCGAAGTCGCCAAACAGCTTGCCTACTCGATGGGCGTACCGCTGCAACGTTTCGACATGTCCGAATACATGGAACCCCACGCCGTATCGCGCCTTATCGGCGCGCCGCCGGGCTACGTCGGCTTCGACCAAGGCGGTCTTTTGACCGAAGCCGCCAACAAACATCCGCATTGCGTGCTGCTCTTGGACGAAATCGAAAAAGCCCATCCCGACATTTTCAACGTCCTCCTGCAAGTCATGGACGCAGGCAAACTGACCGACAACAACGGCAAGAGCGCCGATTTCCGCAACGTCATCCTGATTATGACCACCAACGCAGGCGCAGAAAGCCTCAGCCGCCCCAGCCTCGGCTTTACCGCCAAACGCGAACGCGGCGACGAAATGCAGGCGATCAACAAACTATTCACGCCCGAGTTCCGCAACCGCTTGGACGCGATTATCCCGTTTGCGCCCTTGTCCGAACCCGTCATCGCCAAAGTCGTGGACAAATTCCTGCTCCAGCTCGAGCACCAGCTCCTCGACAAAAAAGTCGAAGCCGAGTTCACGCCGGCATTGCGCAAATATCTGGCGGAAAAAGGTTTCGACCCGCAAATGGGCGCACGCCCGATGCACCGCCTGATTCAGGAAAAAATCCGCAAACCGCTCGCCGACGAACTCCTGTTCGGCAAACTCGCCGACGGCGGCTTCGTGCGGATAGACTGGGATGCGGCAAAAGAAGAGGCCGTGTTGAAATTCAAGAAAAACAAAGCCAAACCTGAAGCAGCAGCGGTTTGACGGAAAAAGGCAAAAGGTCGTCTGAAAACGAAATTTCCGTTTTCAGACGACCTTTTTTAATGGAATCGTTCAATTTCGCGAATGGTGTTCGTCGACGATGTTTTTCAGGCGGATGTTGGCGACGTGGGTGTAGATTTGGGTGGTGTTGATGTTGGCGTGTCCGAGCATGAGCTGTACGGCGCGCAAATCAACGCCGTGATTGACGAGGTGGGTGGCGAAGGCGTGGCGCAGGCCGTGCGGGCTAAGGGAGGTGATGCCGGCGGTTTCGGCGTAGTTTTTGACAATCATCCACGCGAGTTGGCGGGAGATACCGCTGCGTTTTTGGCTGACGAAGACTTCGTCGCAGATTTTGTTTTTGAGCAACAGCGGGCGCGATTCGGCAAGATAGCGTTCGACCCAGTAAACGGCTTCTTCGCCCATAGGCACGATGCGCAGTTTGTCGCCTTTGCCTATGGTGCGGATGCAGCCGCGGTTGAGGTCGAGGTCGCCCAGCTGGAGCTTGACGGCTTCGGTTACGCGCAGACCTGTGGCGTACATGACTTCGAGCAGGGCTTTGTCGCGCAGGCCGTGCGGCGTTTCGGTATCGGGTGCGGCAAGCAGGTTTTCAATTTGCGCTTCGGTAATCAGGGTCGGCAGCTTTTGCGTCTGTTTCGGGGCTTTGAGGAAACGGGTCGGGTTGTCCGTCCGACGTTCGGTTTCCTCCAGCCAGGCGTATAGGCGTTTGCAGGCGGACAAGGCACGCGCCTGCGAGCTGTGTTTTTCGTCTGCCGCATAGACGGCGTCCGCCAAATCGGCGGCTTCGGCATCCAACCAGGTATGCCCGCCCGCTTCCAAACGCGCGGCGATTTTTTCCAAATCGCGGCGGTAGCCTTGCAGGGTGTTGTGGCTGAGACGGTCTTGCAGCCACAAGGATTCGAGCAGTTTGTCTATGAGTTCGTCGGTCATGGGGTTTTATGGGCAGTCCGAAGATGGTGTATCGCAAACATACTTAACTTTAAATCCGGCAGTCATCAGATCCCGTCATTCCTCGCAGGCGGAAATCCATCGTAAAACTTGAGAAACATTGGTTTGAAAAACAGTTTCTGAATTTCAAAAATGGATTCCCGCCGTAGCCTGTCCTCGCGTAGGCGGGGGCGGGAATGACGACAACCGGTAAGCTGCGTATCGAAAATAAAGTAATTTGGCCATATCGTGGATCGAATATGAATCAGTACAAGGCGACGGAGCCGCAGACAGTACAAATAGTACGGAACCGATTCACTTGGTGCTTCAGCACCTTAGAGAATCGTTCTCTTTGAGCTAAGGCGAGGCAACGACGTACTGGTTTAAAGTTAATCCACTATAAAAAGGTCGTCTGAAAATGAAAACCTGCTTGGATAAACCCGCCATGTTCGTTTTCAGACGACCTTTTTGCTGCATTATCGATTTATCGGGACAGCGTTTCCAAAACTTGCTGCGCGTGTCCTGCGACTTTGACTTTGCGCCATTCATGGATGATTTCGCCGTTTGCGTCCAAGACGAAGGTGCTGCGTTCAATACCCAAAGACTCTTTGCCGTACAGCTTTTTCAGCTTGATCACATCAAACATTTTGCACACGGTTTCGTCTTTGTCACTCAACAATTCAAAATTGAAGCCTTGTTTGGCGCAGAAATTCTGATGCGATTTCACGCCGTCGCGCGAGATGCCGACGACGGTATAGCCGAGTTCTTTAAATTGCGGCAAACGGGCGTTGAAATCCAATCCTTCGGTGGTGCAGCCGGGCGTGCTGTCTTTTGGGTAAAAATAGACAACCAGCGGCAGATGTTCGGCGGAATCAAAGTCGTTGCCGCTGCTTGAGGGCAAAGTGAATCGGTATTGGGTCATGATGTCTCCTTTCAGACGACCTAAGACGGAAACGCAGAAGCGGGCAAGGAAATAAAATGAATCCTAAACATAGCCGCTTTAGCGTTTCACCATAATCTTGCACACTGCGTCAACGTTCGCTCAAATTCAGATAATTGCGCGTTCCCTGCAAATCGTTCAGCGCATTGAGCAACAGTTGGAAATGTTCGTCATTGCCCTGCAAGTCCAACTCGTCGGCATTGACGGTCAGCAGCGGGGCGTTTTGATAAAGATGGAAAAACTGGCTGTATCCTTCGTGTATCCGCCCCAAATAGCCTTCGGGGAAAAGATTGATGATGCCGTCGCCGCGTTTTTGCAGGCGTTTGCGGTTACCGTCTACGGCGGTTTGCAGGTAGATCACCAAATCGGGCGCGGGATACTGGGGCAGGATTTTTTGTTTCAAATCGGCGAAGAGCTGCTGCTCGTCTTCATTCAAAACGACTGGTGTGAAAATCCGGTCTTTTTCCAACAGGAAATCGGCGACGACCATGCCGCCTTGTGCGTATTCGTTTTTGATGATGTCCACGCTTTCGGCGCGGCGCATCAGGAAAAAAAGCTCGGCTGCCAAGCCGTGATGGGAGGCGTTGGCGTAAAACTTCATAAGAAAGGGGTTGTGTTCGGGGTTTTCCGCCAGCGACAGCGCGCTGAAATGTTCTGCAAGGCGGCGGCTCAAGGCGTTTTTCCCGCTGCCGATGGAGCCTTCGACGACAATATAACGGTAGTTCATGGTTTGATTAATGATATTGTTTTGATATTTTGGAAAGGGACATTTTATCAGACCGACGGAATTTGCCCAAACCTGCCGCCGTCCTTCTTGAAAGGTCGTCTGAAAAAGGAAACTTCCAAGCCATTTCCCTTTTCAGACGACCTCTTAAACCTAGTTGCTTCAAATATAAACTTTGACACGCGATTGAATCAAACAGATGTTTTTATTTCACCGTCTTGCTTCAAACGGCTTCTTCTAACAGGCGTATCCCTTCCTCGCCCAAAGCAGCCGCCAAATCCGCCGCCCGTCCGTGTCCGCCCAAAACAAAATCGGGCAGGATTTCAGCCAGCGGCTTCATCACAAAACTGCGTTCGTGCGCGCGCGGATGCGGTAGGGTCAGATGCGGGTCGCTGCTGGAAATGCCGTCAAAATCGATGATGTCCAGATCCAATGTGCGCGGGGCGTTTCGGAACGTGCGTTCCCGCCCGAAATCCGCCTCGATACGGTTCAACACGGCAAGCAGCGAAACGCCGTCCAATGAAGTGCGGACGGAACAGACGGCGTTGACGAAATCAGGCTGATTGTCGTAGCCGACCGGCGCGGTTACATACAGCGAGGAAGTTTTTTCGATTTGAATCTGCGGATGCGCCTCTAACGCAGACAAGGCAGCGCGGACTTGGCGGGCAGGTTCGGCAAGGTTGCTGCCCAAGGCGATGACGGCAAAATGGGTTTGCGGCATTTTCAGACGACCTTTTTAAAACGGCAGCGTTTTGGTTTTGGCAAGATAGACGATGCAACCGACGCAAGCCATTGCCAAAACATAAACGGTATAAAACTTCGGCGAACGCGGACGGGCGCGCATCATGACCATGCCCAAGCCGATGTAAACCAGCAGCAGCAGGATTTTGCTGCCGAGCCAGGGCGCGTTGAAGGGCGAAAAGTGGGTAATCTTCATCAGCCACAAGCCGGTAAAGAGCAGCATGGTGTCGTTGAGATGGGGAAGGGCTTTCCAGATGCCCGCCAAAGGTTTGTCAGGATGCCGCCAAAGCAGGAAGAAGCGGATATTGAACACCAAAATGGTGATGGTGACGAAAATCTGATGGCTGTATTTTACAAACAGATATTGCATAGCGGTCGCACGTTATTGTTTTTGAAAGAAGCGCCTATTCTACCCCAAACATTCATTCTTGACGTAACTTTTCAAACGCCAACAAATACGGTGGGTGGTTGCGGCGGTTGATAAAACCATAACGCAAAACGGCAAATTCATCCTGCAGCAGCTGCCGCGCCCAATCTTCGATTGCCTGCGCTTCATGCAGCCCCGCCTCATGCCCCGGATACAGGACGGCAACTACCAGCCCGCCCGTTTTCAGCAGCGACAAGGCGGATGCCAACGCGCGGATACTGGTTGCCGCTTCTGTCGTACAGCTTTTATCGCCGCCGGGCAGCCAGCCGAAATTGAATACCGCCGCGTCCAGCGGTTCGCGGATGTGGGCAGCAAGGTTTTCATGTCCGTCCCATATCAGCTCCACCCTATCCGCCATGCCCGCTTCTTCCAAGCGCATTCGGGTGTTTGCCAATGCCTGCTCTTGAACATCAAACGCCCACACTTTCCCGCCGCTGCCGACCGAACGCGCCAGCATCAGCGTATCGTTGCCGTTTCCCGCCGTACCGTCCAAAGCGCGGGCATCGGGTTTTAAGGCTTGTTTGAGAAGCGAGTGTGCAAAAGGGAGGATGTTTTCGAGCTGCATAAAATTAAAGGTCGTCTGAAAATAAAAATACCTTACCGGCCAAGCGGTAAGGTATCAGAATCGATTAATGCGTTACATACATTATTCGGCAGGTTGTTGCACGGTCTCAACTTGAACCGGGGCAGCGGCTTGGGGTTTGTTCTCGTGTTGCAGGCTCACGGCACGGGCAGGTACGATCGTTGAGATGGCGTGTTTATAAACCATTTGGGTAACGGAAGTATTACGCAGCAGAACGACGTATTGGTCAAACGACTCGACTTGGCCTTGCAGTTTGATACCGTTGACCAGATAAATCGAAACCGGAACGTGCTCTTTACGCAACGCATTCAAAAAAGGATCTTGTAACATTTGTCCTTTAGCTGTCATATTCTAAGCTCCATTATTATGATTTTGAAATCGTTTTGAAAACGAACATGAGTCGGATTGTAGACCCGAACGAGAAAAATTACCAACTATTTTTCCGTAAGAATATGCAAACCTCTATCAAACGACGGGCTTTCCAACGATTTTTTACCCAAATGCGTTATATAAATCATTTTAATACAAACGATTTTTACAATAGGGAGCAGGTTGGTAGATTTGGATTTTCAGACGACCTTATCATCAGATAAAATATTTTTATTACAATACCTTAGCTAAAACCTTTAAGAGGATTCACCTCCAACCGCCCTATTCGTCCCGACTGCAATCTAAAAGGGGCACACCTCGCGGCACGCCCCTTGTTCCGTCAGATTTATTTGCTGTGCTGTTTTTTCACGCTGACTTTGGTTTTCTTTTTAAAACGGTTTTTCTCTTCCTTGCGGCCCTCGCGTTTTTCGATGCGATTGCTCAGGCTGACGCGGCGCAGCGGTTTTTTCTTCGGTTTGTCTTCCGCATTTTCATACGGGTTTTCCGAGACATTGTATTGAATACGCAGCGGCGTGCCTTGCAGGTTGAAGGCTTTGCGGAACGTCTGGGTCAGGTAGCGCGTATAGCTGTCGGAAATCGCGTGCAGAGAATTACCGTGTACCACAATCACGGGCGGGTTCATGCCGCCTTGGTGGGCATAACGCATTTTCGGGCGCACCAAACCTGCGCGCGGCGGCTGTTGGCGTTCGATGGCGCTTTGCAGGACGCGGGTGATTTTCGGCGTCGGCATCTTAATCATGGCGGCGTTGTAGGCGGCCTGAATGCTGTCGAACAATCCGTCGATACCGCGTTCTTTCAATGCGGAAATGAAGTGGAACTTGGCAAAATCGAGGAAATATAGTTTGCGGGAAATGTCGCGTTTAATCTGCTCGCGCCGCTCTTCGCTGATACCGTCCCATTTATTGACGGCAACCACCAGCGCACGCCCTGCTTCCAAGGCGAAACCGGCAATCGTGGCATCTTGGTCGGCGATGTCCTGCTGCGCGTCCAACACCAAAACGGCAACGTTTGCCGCCTCAACTGCCTGCATGGCTTTGATAACGGAGAACTTTTCCACCGCCTCATCGACTTTGCCGCGACGGCGCACACCCGCGGTATCGATGATGGTAAACGGTTTGCCTTCGCGTTCGAAATCGATGTGGATGCTGTCGCGCGTCGTGCCTGCCATATCGAAGGCAATCACGCGCTCTTCACCGAGAATGGCGTTAACCAGCGTGGATTTGCCGACATTCGGACGGCCGATAACGGCAAAAACAGGATGTTTTACATCGGCTTCTTCGGCTTCAGGCTCAGGGAAGTTTTCTAAAATTTCTTCAATCAGGTAATACACACCGTCGCCGTGCGCACCGGAAATAACGTGCGGCTCGCCCAATGCCAGCTCGTAAAACTCGGCGGCAAGCACGGCTCTGTTGCCGCCTTCTCCTTTGTTTACCGCCAGATAAACGGGGCGCGGGCTTTGGCGCAGACGGTCGGCGATGATTTTGTCTTGCGGGGTCAAGCCGGTGCGGCCGTCCACCAAGAACACAACGGCGTCGGCTTCATCGACAGCCTGCAAAGTCTGCTTCGCCATTTCGTGCAAAATGCCGCTGTCCACAACCGGCTCGAAACCGCCGGTATCGATGACGAGATAAGGTTTGCTGCCGATTTTGCCGTGTCCGTAATGGCGGTCGCGGGTCAGGCCGGGCAGGTCGTGCACAAGCGCGTCTTTGGTGCGCGTCAGGCGGTTGAACAAGGTAGATTTGCCGACGTTCGGACGGCCGACAAGGGCGATGGTGGGTTTCATGATGAGGTCTTTCTGTGTCAAGTGTCGGTTCGGAATCGAACCTGCAACACGAGCAGGTGTTTTTCAAAACACGGTAGGTTAAAAAGGATAAGGGGTCGTCTGAAAAATAGATTCAACAACAATGGCTTGAGCTGGAATTTCCGTCCCATACAGCCATCTTCGACTTGGGGAACTTGCCTGCGCTTATCAACTTCAAATATGGTATGGCAAGTTTCATCCGATCATAGTTAATGGATTTTACGCAATGAAAAAGATCATCTTAACATCACTATGCATTTTTCTCCCTGTGAATTTCGGTATTGGCTTATTGTTCGGCGTTTATCAAACAGACCGACCACTCAAAATCATAGTCTCATTAATTATCAGCACGCTTTTTTATATCGTACCTATGTATTTTCTACTCAAACGCAAAGCCAAATAATCTGCCTTTTCAGACGACCTGTTCGGCGAATCTTGTCCCTGCATGATGCATATTCAAACAAAAGGTCGTCTGAAAATATAGTGGAACACAATTATAGTCAATTAAAATCAAAATAGGACAGTAACGTATCGTCAAATCGGGCGTAATCAGACAATACGGTTCGCAGATACCGCTTAATATTCGCCCACACCTTCTCAATCGGGTTGAGCT
>ERZ773044.90-NODE-90-length-50027-cov-38.1193_pt1 | contig 50027 bp, 35 predicted proteins | sample MGYA00511897_ERZ773044 | MGnify/ENA primary metagenome ERZ773044 (study PRJEB29015, sample SAMEA2738116) | human oral metagenome | biome: human oral; feature: human-associated habitat; material: saliva | place: China | collected 2170 ...
GCGTAGTACCAATGTTACCAGAGGTATTATCGAATGGTATTTGTAGTTTAAATGCCCATGAAGATCGCTATGCTATGACGTGTATGATGGAAATTGATGATTCAGGTACAGTTGTTAATTATCGTATTCGTCCGTCTATTATCCATGTAGGACGTCGTTGCAGCTATAAAGAAGTTTATAAAGCGTTAGAGGAAAATATTGTTCCTGACGATTTAGTAGATTTTATTCCTATGCTTCGTGACTTAGCAGAAATTTCTAAGATTTTAAATCGTATGCGTCGTCGTAGAGGGGCATTAGACTTTGATTTTCCGGAATATAAGGTATTACTTGATCTCGATGGTACACCGTTGCGTATCGTAAAACGCGATCGAACTATGGCAGAGCGGCTTATCGAAGAATGTATGCTCATTGCTAATGAGACGGTAGCTACGCATTTAAAGGATACTCAACGTACATCGGTATATCGTATTCATGAACATCCTAGTGAAGAAAAATTGGATTTATTCCAAAAGGTATTACATTATTTAGGTCAAACTCTTGTCCTTAGTGCTGATGGTGTAACACCACGAGATTTCCAAAAAATCCTTGATGTAGTGAAGGGACAAGATATTGAGCAAGTGGCTCAAATTATGACCTTACGTTCTATGCAGCAAGCGAAATATAGCATTGAAAACGTCGGCCATTTTGGGTTAGCATCCACTTGCTATACGCATTTTACATCTCCCATTAGACGTTATCCGGATTTGATGGTACATCGACTTTTAAAAGCGGATATGCACTGGAAGGGTGGATACTCTAAACGAGATGTAGATGAAGCTTTCTTAGCTGGTGCTGTGGAACATTCTTCCATACAAGAACAAGTGGCAACCGAGGCAGAACGAGAAACTACTGATCTAAAGAAGACTCAATACATGGTTCCATTTGTAGGCGAAGTTTTTGAAGGCACTATTGCGAGCATAACCTCCTTTGGCATGTTCGTAGAGTTAGAGAATGGTATCGACGGTCTCGTGCATATTAGCATGATGAACGACGATTATTATTTCTTTGACGAAGAACATTTTGTTCTTGTTGGTAAGCGGACAGGTAAAACCTATCACTTAGGTGAAAAGGTTACTGTTACACTTGTAAAAGCCGATGTAGAAAAGAAACAAATCGATTTTGTTCTTGGTGAAGTAGATAATCTGATGGCTATCCAAGAACAATTGAGTAGTGGCTCTGACTATGCTACTAGTCGTGATGGTTTTGGAAATCTAAAGGGGCGAAAGTCATCCCGAAAAAACGGTAGAAAAACTTCTAAACGAGATGATTCAAAAGCTGGGCGTTCTAGATATGATGCTTTCAGTAAAAAATCTAAAAAAGGTAAATCGAGTCGCAAGAAGTCAAATAAAGCTACAAAACGTAGTCAATCTAAAAAATCTAAAAGTAAACGTAAACGATAGAGGAGAATATGGCAAAGAAATCTAGCCCATCGCTTATTGCTGACAATCGTAAGGCGCGTCATGATTTTCATATTCATGAAACCTATGAAGCTGGTATTGCTTTAACAGGAACTGAAATAAAGTCTATTCGTCAAGGTAAGCTTAATCTTAAGGACAGCTTTTGTCGTATAGATAAAGGGGAAATTTTATTGTATGGTGTACATATCAGTCCGTATGAACAAGGTAATCGTTTTAACCATGAACCGGAGCGGACACGCAAGTTGTTGATGCATAAATCTGAAATCAATAAGTTACATGCTCAAGTTAAGGAAAAAGGATTTTCTTTAGTGCCGCTAAACTTTCATTTCAGTCACGGTTATGTAAAGGTTACCGTAGGTCTAGTAACTGGTAAGAAACTTTATGACAAGCGTCAAGATATGGCGGAACGTGATGCCAAGCGCGATATTGCTAAGCGAATTAAAGAACAACAAAAATATTAAGAATTATAAGGAATCAAGTCGATAAGGCTTGGTTCTTTTTTGTATATTTGTTAACTATATTGTTTTTAGTGGTTGATAAAAATACAGTAAGAATTTATAATGTAAACAATAAGAGATGTTTGTAGTTGACATTTTCTAAGTAGAGGAGATACATTATGAATCAGAACATTCGGTACATTACAGAGGTTGCTATTTTAACTGCCATGATTACTGTATTAGGGGCTATTAAAATACCTAATGTCATTCCAGGTATAGAGTTTCAATTATCAGCCCCGTTGGCGGTAGCGATATGTGCCGTATTCGGATTTAAAAAGTATATTATAAGTGGTTGTTTATCTAGTCTAATAGGCTTAGCATTAGGTACTCAAACCATTTTAAATGTTATGATTGCTATGCAATTCCGGCTCATTGTGGGACTAATCCTTTGGATGTGCCATAATCACATGATAGGTATTATGGTTTCTGGTCCAATTGCATCTGCTTTAGCGCGATTATCTTTGTCTTTATACGTTGGTAAGGCTGCATTACCGATGATAGCTCTCGCAGTCCCAGGTATGATCTTTACAGTAATTATGGCACCAGTATTTGTGAAAGTATTCCATAAAATTCACAACCAAGTACCTCAAAGTAATGTAGTTAAAGGTAAGGTATCATAATGGATGAATTATATAGTGTGCGTATGCGCGCGGCTCAAGGTGGTCCCCATGAAAACGGGGGCCACCATATTTCTGGCGCAGAACGCATTGTGACCTTAAATCAAGTTGGAGCTATCGCTCAGTCTTTAGCCGAACGAGCGCTGCATCATAGTAAGGGGACAGCTGATTTTATTAATATTACAGTGGACTTGATTCCTTCAGAAACAATTACATATATAGAATGCTTAAAAGTAAATGAACATTTTGCTAATACTGTTGCTGAGGCGCATCAATTAGCTGTTGAACTTTTACAGGGCGCTGATATTACTGAAACTGCTGTTAAACATGCTATTTTACTATTAGAAGGTTTGGATTCATCTATGCGAGGTGCTATGTTGGTTGACGCAATTTCTGGTGAGCGCATAGATTCTGGTAACCGTGGTGTTCGCGTGAGTCATATGGATTCATTTGATTCGGAAAAACTAGGGAAAAATGAACATATGAGAGAGGCCTTAGTATTGGCTTCTAAGGTGCAATCTGCAGAGGGGATTGTAGGTGAATTATGTTGGTCTGATGATCCAGATTACACAATAGGCTACGTCGCTTGTAATGGTGTTTACCATCGCATCCCTAATATGAAGGGAATTGGATCTAATTTAGGGGGACGTGTATTTTTTGTTAAGCCGAATATTGATTTGGAAGGCGTAATTGAGTACTTGGAAAAAGAACCTGTACTTGTTCAGTGGTGATCGTATGTATAAATTCTTCCAAGAACAATTAGATAGTAAAATAAATAACCATAATTTGCGTACTCTAATGGAATACTGCCCTATAGATGCAGTACGAGTTAAAAAAGATGATAAAGAATATTTGATGATGGCGTCAAATAATTATTTAGGTCTTACCTTTGATCAACGTGTAATAAATGAAGCCGTTAAAGGGGCTCAACAATATGGTACTGGTTCAGGCGGTTCCCGTCTTGTATCTGGTACATTTCCATTGTTTACAAAACTTGAAAAGGAACTAGCAAAATTTAAGAATACAGAAAAGGCTCTCGTGTTTAATACTGGATACATGGCAAATGTAGGTACTATTTCTGCTATAGCAGATAAAAATACGATTATCTTTAGCGATGAATTAAATCATGCTAGTATTATTGATGGTTGTAGATTGAGTAAGGCTACTGTAAATGCCTATGGTCACTGTAATGTAGAGGAATTAAAGTTTTTACTTAAACAAGTAGATCGTAATGCACGTAAGCTAATTGTCACAGATGGTGTATTTAGCATGGATGGCGATATAGCTCCATTGGATAAGCTCTACGATCTTAGCCGTGAGTATAATGCTTTACTTATGGTAGACGATGCTCATGCGACGGGAACCATTGGCAATGGGCATGGCACGGCTGCTTATTATGGTCTCGAGAAAGAAGTGGATATTCAGCTAGGTACATTGAGCAAATCGTTAGGTTCTGTTGGCGGCTATGTAGCTGCTAATAGTGTCATCATTGATTATCTTGTGAATATGAGTCGTAGTTTTATATTCTCTACTGCATTATCTCCTGCTGATATAGGGGCAGCCCTGGCTGCGTTACATATTCTTGAGTCTGATGTATCTGTTTTAGGGCGACTAAAAAATAATGTGAACTATATGGCAGATTGCTTAAATTCTATAGGAATATACGCTACGAATGATACTCCAATTTTCCCAATACGTATCGGTAGCAATGAGGATACTTTAGCAGTTTCAAATTATTTATACAATGCTGGAATTATAGGTACAGCGATACGTCCGCCTACAGTTCCTGTTGGTGAAAGTAGGATTCGTTTAACCGTTACAGCTGCCCATAATAAAGAACAAATCGATTATGTGCGCCGAACATTGGATAAAGCTATCAAAGAATTGAATTAATTTTATGATTCTATATAATAGCGTTATCTGTAGTAGTGAATAAAGTAATTTAGAAGTTTTAGATTTAATTGAATTATAAAGGCTCTATATAATTGACAGCTGTAATAAATGGGCTTATAATTATGAGACCGACGCACGGGGATGTAAAGGTTTCGACAGGGGTGCGTGTGGTATAGATAGCGAGTCGGCGTTCCATGAGGCCGTTAAACGGTGGAAAAACATTTAAACGCAGAAGAAAATTTTGCATTAGCTGCATAAGCTACGTCCCTCATACTTGTGCCTACCAAGTGTGAATGGACGTCAAACAGTAGGCTGGTCTAATTTAGTTGTTCATATGAATTAGGCGAGACAATATGAACTGGGGTTGTGTAGCTTGTCTGTGAGCGATAGCAACCCGAGATTTCAATCATAGACTGTGCTCGGAGAAGTCTATATGGCAACACTCTTGGACAGGGGTTCGACTCCCCTCATCTCCACCAAATAATAAGCGGACATTTTAAGAAATAAGTCTGCGCTTACAGATAAATTTGTGATTATTCGGCCATAATAAATAGAGGAAAGTCGATTAAGTGGTTTTAAAACCGTCTAGGTAGATTCTTAGGCGGTTTTTTGTATATTAATAGTAAAATTTTCAAATTAATTTAAATAAAGAATCTCAGAGGTGATAAGGCATGGAAATAAAATGTCAATAATTTTTAACATTTTTGTTGTATACAATATATGTGGGTTTAATCAGATTTTATCTATGTTCTACAAAGGTAGAGGGGTATCGGAAAAATTGACTTTATCTATTGAATCCTGTAAAATATATAAAGATATTTATGTAATTATGTGACATGAATGATTAGTTTCTGAAAAGGAGTACAGATAATGAAGTATCGTTATTCCCGTATGTTAGCAGCTCTCGTAATGTCTGCTGTGATGATTGCTGGGTGTGGCAACAATCAACAGCAAGCTGGTGAGATTAATGTTAATACATATAAACTTACAGCAAGTGATACACAAGTTGATCAAACATTTGCTGGTACTGTAGTTGCGGAGAACTCTGTAGCTGTACATGCTCGTGTAAGTGGTTATATTGTTGAGAAGTTTGTAAAAGGTGGGGAACAAGTAGTAGCGGGACAACCATTATATCGAATTGATTCTCGTCAATATGAAGCGAGTCTTGCTAATGCAGAAGCACAAGCAGCTCAAGCTAATGCAAACTTGAAAAATGCTGAAGTAGATCTTCAACGTTATGAAACTTTGGCATCACAAGATGCGATTGCTCAACAACGTGTAGATACGCAACGTAGTGCTACAGAGCAAGCTAAGGCTACTTATGAAGCGTATGAAGCATCCGTGAAAATTGCTCAAGATAATATGGGGGATACCATGGTATATGCACCATATTCTGGTACATTACGCATGGATGACGTAGATACAGGCACTTATGTTCAGGCTGGCTCTACTACATTGGTTACAATCGATTCTATTGATCCAATCTTCGTTGAGTTTAGTATGACTGAGCAAGAATATCTTGATTTTATGAAGAATCCTACAACGGATGATTCTAATGGTCCAAATATTCAATTAAAACTTGCTGATGGCGAAACATATAATGAACTTGGTTCTATCGTGCAAGCGGCTAAGAGTTTAGATCAATCTACGGGTAAGCTTGTATTGAAAGCGTCCTTCCCAAATCCTAATCATTTATTATTACCTAATATGTATGCTACTGTTGTTTCTCCTGGTGAAAAGATTAAAAATGCAATCCTTGTACCAAGTCGTGCAATTTTACAAATCATGGACAAAAACTTTGTTTATGTTGTAAATGCAGCTGGTGTAGTAGAACAAAAGACAGTAGAGATTGGTGGTACTAAAGGTAATGAAACGATCATTAAATCTGGTTTGGCTGCTGGTGATACAATCATCGTTGACGGCTTAACTAAGGTGAAAAATGGCGTAAAAGTAAATGGCAAACTACTAACTAAAGAACAGTTGAAAGCTACAAAATAAAAGGAGGATAGATCGTGTCGAAATTCTTTATTAATCGACCTATCTTTGCCATCGTAATAGCCATTGTTATCACGTTGGTAGGGCTTATCTCTATGATGAACCTTCCGGTAGCTCGATATCCACAAATTTCTCCACCTACAGTTCAAGTTAATACTGCTTATACTGGTGCAACTGCTCAAGTTGTTAATGATACAGTAGCCAGTGTTATTGAAACGCAGATTGTAGGCGTACAAGATATGGACTATATGACTTCTAATAGTTCCAGTAACGGTAGCTATTCGTTGACTGTTCAGTTCAATCAAGGTACAGATGCTGATATGGATACGGTTAATACGCAAAACCGTGTTCAAGCAGCACTTGCACAATTGCCTTCAGAGGTACAAGCTGTAGGTGTTACAACTACTAAATCTTCTGGTGATATGGCACTTATATTTTCTTTGAGTTCACCAAATGGCACATATGATGCAACATTCTTAAAGAACTATGGTACCAATTATATGATGGATACTATCAAATCCATTAAGGGTGTTGGTTCTGTACAAGAGTTCGGATCTGATTATTCTATGCGCATTTGGCTAGATCCTGCGAAAATGCAAAAACTTGGTGTTACTATCTCTGAAGTTACGGCGGCTATTAAAGGTCAAAACTTACAAGCCGCAGCAGGTACAGTAGGGAAAAACCCTACAAATGGTGAACAAGCCTTTCAATATCCTATCAAAATTGATGGACGTCTCGTAACACCTGAACAATTTGGCAATATTGCTATTAAAAGTACTAATGGTAAGGTATTACATCTAAAAGATATCTCCCGTATTCAAATTGGGGCTGAAGGATATGACTTCATTGCAAAATCTGCTCATAAAGAGGTTGCTGGTTTTGCTATTTCCCTACAAAATGATGCTAATGCATTAGAAACAATTGCTAATGTTAAGAAGGTTCTAGATGAGCAATCTAAATCCTTCCCACCAGATATGCAATATAACGTAGTTGTAGATAATACTAAATTCGTAAGTGCATCTATTAATGAGGTTGAGCATACCTTTGTAGAGGCATTGCTCCTTGTTTTAGTTGTAGTATATGTGTTCTTACAATCTTGGCGATCCACAATCATTCCTATGATTGCTGTGCCAGTATCTTTGCTTGGTACATTTGGCGCTTTCATTTTATTAGATTTCTCTATTAACACTTTGACGCTTTTTGCCATGGTTTTGGCTATCGGCCTTGTTGTTGATGATGCTATCGTCGTAGTAGAAGCTGTTGAATATGAGTTAAAATATAATGGTTTACCTCCAAAAGAGGCGGCTATTAAAGCGATGGAAAATGTGCAAGGACCAGTAATTGGTATTGCCTTTGTATTGACTGCTGTATTTGTACCAGTTGCGTTTATGGGTGGTATAACAGGCATCCTTTACAAACAGTTCGCATTAACGATTGCCGTTTCCGTTGTAATTTCAGCTATTATCGCGCTTGTGTTGACACCAGCATTATGTGCTACTATGTTGAAACCACATATATCTAAAGAGCGTGAAGACTGGTTACATCGCCAATTAAATAAGTTTAATGCTGCTCTAGAACGATTCAGTAATTGGTATGGCATCCAATTAGCGCGTTTAAGCCATCGTTTGAGTTTAACTGTTATTGCATTGCTAGTCTTTGCAGGTGGTACAGCCTTAGTATTTCACTTCTTACCAACTTCTTTCGTACCAGCTGAAGATAGTGGTTACTACATGATTGCTATTAATGAGCCACCTGGTGCTACGTCGGAACGTACTATGGCTACACTTGAAAAAATTGCATCTTTCTTGGAAGAAAAAAATGATCCTGAAAAACCTAAGGACGAACAATTATTCCAAGAAGTATTTACTGTCGCTGGTTTTGACCTCTTAGGTGGCGGTCAAAAGTCTAGTGCGGGTGTAATTTTTGCTACTATGTCTGACTGGAAATATCGTACTACTGCTGCAACTTCTATCAATGCAATGGTTGGTCAAACCTTTGGTTTTGCCGCTCAAGGTGTACCTGAAGCAACAGTTATTGCTATGAATCCACCATCTATTCCAGGTCTTGGTACTACTGGTGGTTTTAGTATGTACATCATTAACAAAGCTGGCGATAGTCCACAAGTTATGGCTGACCGTACTAATGAATTTATTGCGGAAGCTCGTAAGAGCCCAGCAATTCAATCCATTTATACTACTTTTGATACATCTACGCCGACATTACAATTTGATGTAAATCGTGAAAAAGCGGCTCAAGATGGTGTAGCATTAGCTGATATCTTTACCACTTTGCAAGGGTTCTACGGTAGTATTCAAGTTAACGACTTTACTACTTATGGTAAAAACTATAAGGTTGTAGTCCAAGCGGAAGACGCATATCGTCAAAATGCAGATCAGCTTAACATGTTAGCTGTTAGAAATAGTAATGGCCAAATGGTACCTGTTTCTAACTATATTACAAAGGAACAAACGGGTACACCATCTAGCATTACTCGCTTTGATAATGCGATGGCCGTACAAATTGGTGGTTCTCAAGCTAGAGGATATTCCTCTGGTGATGCTATCAATGCATTAAAAGAGGCCGCCGCTAAAACATTACCTGCTGGTTATACATATGATTGGGCAGGGCAATCTCGTGAAGAGTTAAAAGCCGGTTCTCAAACTATGTTGATTCTAGGTTTAGGGCTTGTCTTTGTATTCTTAATCTTGGCTGCCTTATATGAGTCTTGGAAGGTTCCATTTGCCGTATTGTTCTCCGTACCATCTGGTATGATTGGTGCTTCTTTAGTACCATTCTTATTGAACTTCACAGGCAGATATTTCTTAGCAAATGATATTTATATGCAGATCGGTCTCTTAACCTTGGTTGGCTTGGCTGCGAAAAATGCGATTTTGATTATCGAGTATGCTAAGATTCGCGTTGACGAGCGTGGTATGAATGTTGTTGATGCTGCTATCGAAGCTGCAAAAATTCGTTTGCGTCCAATTTTGATGACATCCTTTGCATTTATCCTTGGTGTATTACCATTGGCAGTATCTAGTGGTGCTGGTTCTGGTGCACGTACTTCTATGGGTATTACTGTAGTAGCAGGGATGACAACAGCTACATTGTTTGGTATCTTTATCATCCCAATGTTGTTTATCATCATTGAAACAATTGGACCTGGTTTGTTAACAAACCGCAAAAAGAATCACGACTAATCATTTATATTGGATAATTTTATAGAATGTTAAAAACACGTCACTACTTAGTAGTGGCGTGTTTTTTTGTATGATTTATGATATAATGATATAGTTAAAAATCGGATTGACGTAAGTCGATATTAAGTATGAAATTAATATAAAAGAGGTATATTATGAGTGATGTAAAAACATATGTAGCAGGTCATAAAAGCCCTGATACTGATTCAATTTGTTCTGCTATTTCCTTTGCTAACTTACTAACACAAATGGGGAAACCAGCAACTCCAGTCTGTGCAGGTGAAGCTAACAAAGAAACAACATATATTTTGAACCATTTTGGCTTTGCTCACCCTCAAGTTGTTAAAAATTGGGAAGAGTTTGCTCCAGAAGGCGGTAATTTGTATTTAACAGACCATAACGAATCCAAACAAATAATTGATGGTTATAAATCCATGAATATGTGTGGTGTTGTCGATCATCACCGCATTGGTGACTTCGAAACTGATGGACCTGTATTCATGCGTTTAGAACCTGTAGGTTGTTCTAATACAATCATTACTAAGTTGTACATGGAGAATAATCAAGAAATTCCTAAAGGCGTTGCAGGCTTGATGTTATCTGCTATCATTTCTGATACTGTGTTATTCCGTTCTCCAACATGTACAGAAACAGATAAAGAAATGGCTCATAAATTAGCTGAAATCGCTGGCGTAGATATTGAGTCCTATGGGCTAGATATGTTGAAAGCGGGAGCAGATATTTCTGATTTAACTAATGATGATATCGTTCGTACAGACATGAAAGAATTCTCTGAAGCAGGTAAGACTATTTCTATCGGTCAAATTTCTGTTATGGATACAACTGATGTATTGGCTAAACAAGGTGAACTAGTACAAGCCTTAGAAGCGCTTCGCAATGCCAATAACTATGATGCATCTTACATCATGATTACAAATATTCTCGATGAAAGTACTACATTGTTGTTTAGTGGCGATGTAGAGGCTGTAGTTACTAAAGCATTTGAAAAAGAAATAAAAGATAATGGTGTATTCTTACCTAATACTATGTCTCGTAAAAAACAAATTGTACCACCAATTCTTGGTGCTATGAAATAGTATACAAACTAAAAAAGAACGTTGCTCGCAACGTTCTTCTTCTCTATTTATAGGGCTTCAAGTATATTGCATGTATATTGTAATTGCTATTATAGATGTGTTTATTTATATAATAATTTAGCTTTTAACTATACATACTTGTTTCACAGCTTATTAAAGATTATTTATGTATATTTGGAGTTTGTATTGCATATGTAAGGGCAATAGGTGTATTCCGATGAATTCATTATTAACAGGTTTAAATAAAGAACAACAACAAGCTGTCCAGCATACGGAAGGCCCTTTATTGATTTTAGCCGGTGCTGGATCTGGTAAAACAAAGGTCTTAACAGTTCGTATTGCACATTTATTGGCACAAGGTGTTAATCCTTATGAAATCTTGGCGATTACTTTCACCAATAAAGCGGCAAAAGAGATGAAAAGCCGTGTAGAAGGTCTTGTAGGCGATGTGGCAAATCGTATATGGCTCAGTACATTCCATAGTTTTTGTGCTAAGTTTTTACGCTTTGAAATCGATAGTTTCTTAGGGTATAACAGAAATTTTACTATCTATGACACATCTGATTCTCAAGCTGTTATTAAGGCCGCATTGAAAGCGTTAAATTTGGATGATAAATACTATCCAGTAGGGGCCATGATAGCCGCCATATCAGATGCTAAGAATCAATTGCTTTTTGCTTCTGATTTTAGAAAACAAGCGCGAGACTTTTACCAACAAAAGGTTGCCGATGTTTATGAGTATTATGAGCGAGAGTTGCGCAAGAATAATGCATTAGACTTTGATGATCTTTTATTAGTAGCCGTTAAATTATTACAGTCTAATGCAGCTGTTCTTGATAAATATAGTCATCGTTTCCGTTATGTCATGATTGACGAGTATCAAGATACGAACCATGCACAATATTTATTGGCGAAATTACTAGCTTCACATTGGAAGAATATTGCCGTCGTAGGGGATGCTGACCAAAGTATTTACGCTTGGCGTGGTGCAGATATTCAAAACATCTTAGATTTTGAAAAAGACTATCCTAATTGCACATCTATAAAATTGGAGCAAAACTATCGCTCAACTAAAATTATCCTCGATGCAGCCAATGCTGTTATCGATAATAATGAGGGTCGTCCAGAGAAAAATCTTTGGACCGATAAGACGGAAGGTGCGAAAATTCAGCATTTTACGGCTCAATCTGAACATGAGGAAGCTGCTTTTATCGGTGACACAATCGCAAAGAAACATGATATTCACGATGTTCCATACGGGGATATGGCCATTTTATATCGTACAAATGCCCAGTCTCGTGTCCTTGAAGAAGCGCTGATTAAGCGGGCCTTACCTTATACGATGGTAGGGGGCACAAAGTTCTATGATCGTAAGGAAATCAAAGATGTTTTAGCATATCTACGCGTATTATACAATCCTTTTGATGATTTGAGCTTGTTGCGTATTATCAATGTGCCTAAACGGAGTATTGGGGCCACTACGGTTGCTAAACTACAAGACTATGCTCGCGCGAATGGTACATCTTTATTTATGACGCTTACGCAATTACATTTAATTGATTCTATTAAAGGAAAAACTAAGGAAAAGTTAGAAGAATTTGGTATTCTCATCTTTACTCTTGTATCTGAAATGGAGAATCGAACTGTACTAGACATTTTAGAATCTATTCTAGATAGAACAGGTTATTTGGCACAATTAGAAGAGAGTACAGATCCACAAGATCAAGCTCGTGCTGAGAATATTGGTGAGCTTTTATCTGTGGCAAAAGACTTCCAAGATACAAATCCATCTGGTACTGTAGAGGACTTTTTAGAGCAAGTCGCGCTTGTCAATGATGTAGATTCTTTTGAGCAAGAAGAGTCTAAGGTGACATTGATGACATTACATGCCGCAAAAGGTCTGGAATTTCCTATTGTATTCTTATGTGGTTTGGAAGAAGGTTTATTTCCTCATAGTCGTACCTTGATGAACCCTGAAGAAATTGAAGAGGAACGTCGTCTTGCGTATGTAGGTATTACGCGTGCTGAAAAGGAATTATATATTTCTAATGCCACTACTAGAACAGTATTTGGCCGTACTAGTAGTTATTTACCATCTCGATTTATCGATGAAATTCCCGAAGAATTAGTAGATGGCTTACGTGCTAAGCGTAAAGTGCCTGATGATATTAAACGTCATGTACCTCAACATATGAGTGTTACTAGCCGCCCCGTGACGAAGCCAATCGTACGAAATGAAGTAATTGCCGACTGGAAGGTGGGCGATACGGCGATTCATAGTAAATGGGGTAATGGCAAAGTAATCAACGTAACTGGTGAAGGTGCTGGTATGAAATTGACCATTGAGTTTCCTACACAAGGTGTGCGCGTTGTAATGGCAAAATTTGCACCAGTTAAAAAGGGATGATTATCCTAATTATGTATATGGTTAAATGGGGAACATATACAATTATTTAAATAACTATATTTCTGTAAAAAAGGATATAAAATGGATCCGAAAGATAGAATTAAAGAGTTGCAACAGGAACTTACTCATGCGCAGTACTTATACTACGTAAAGGATGCTCCTACTATGAGCGACTTTGAATATGATAAAAAATATCGTGAGCTTGTGGATTTAGAAACTGCTCATCCTGAATATATTGTGCCATCTTCTCCAACACAACGAGTTGGTATGAAGGTGGAAGGCTCCTTTGAAAAGGTCGTTCATGGACGTCCTATGTTAAGCCTTAGCAATGTATTTAATGCTGATGAAGTACGAGCATTTGGAAATCGTGTAGAAAAGGAACTTGGACATAAGCCATCTTCGTATGTTGTAGAACTAAAAATCGATGGCTTAGCGGTTAATTTACACTATGAAAATGGTATGTTTGTCCGTGCTGTTACGCGTGGTGATGGTCGCGTTGGTGAAGATGTAACAGCTAATGTACGTACCATTAAATCTATTCCATTATTTTTAGATAATGCGCCTGAGTTTATCGAAGTTCGTGGTGAAGCGTATATGCCTCATAGTGAATTTAAACGTATTAATGAAGAACGTGATGAAGAAGGTCTCCCGACCTTCGTAAATCCTCGCAATGCTGCAGCAGGTTCCTTACGCCAACAAGACCCAGCTATTACTGCTAACCGGAATTTAGCATTTTTCGCATATGCTATAGGTTCTGAAGTGGGAGCCAATATTCATAGCCAAGAGGAATTGCTTAAGAGCTTAGAGAACTTTAAGTTCTCTGTAAATCCTCATTATCGTGTATGTAAGACAATTGATGAAGTAATTGAAGCCATTGATTATTGGGGTGATAAACGCCATGAACTTCCATATGATACAGATGGAATGGTTATTAAGGTAAATAGCTTTGATGATCAAGAGGTTCTTGGTAGCACTGCAAAGGATCCTAAATGGGCCACTGCGTACAAGTATCCACCTGAAGAAGTGGAAACAATCCTTAAAGATATTACCATTAATGTAGGTCGTACAGGAGTTCTAACTCCTACTGGTGAGCTAGAATCCGTATTTGTATCTGGTACGAATGTAAGCCGAGTTACATTACACAACCAAGATTTTATCGATGAAAAGGATATTCGTATTGGTGACCACGTTATCATTCACAAGGCGGCGGAAATCATTCCGGAGGTTATCCGTGTTGTTCCTGAAAAGCGAAATGGTTCTGAAATTCCTTTTACAATTCCTAATACATGTCCTGTATGTGAATCTCCTGCAGTTCGTCGTGAAGGAGAAGCGGCAGTTCGATGTACGAATAAACATTGTCCAGCCATTGAAAAGGAACAAATTATCCACTTTGCCTCTCGTGATGCTATGAATATTGATGGCCTTGGTCCTAGTATCGTAGAAAATTTAATCAACAACAAGTTAATTACAAATGTGGTTGATTTATATCACTTAACTGTGGATCAACTTGTTACGATGGATCGTATGGGTAAAAAATCTGCAGAAAATTTGGTGAAGGCTATTAATGATTCTAAATCACGCGGTTTGGATCGAGTCTTATATGGTTTAGGAATCCGTTTAATTGGCTCTAAGGCTGCTACCACTATAGCTAATGTGGTCAAATCTATGGAACGGTTCATGACTATTACTAAGGATGAGCTAGTTGCTGTTGAAGAAATCGGTCCCACAATGGCAGATAGCATTATTGAATATCGTCAAGATCCATCACATGTGGCAATTATTGAAGGCTTAACTCAAGCAGGTCTTAAGATGACCGTAGATGTAGTAGAAGCTGCAGGCAATCAATTGGAAGGGGAAATCGTCGTTCTCACAGGCAAGCTTGAGGTGATGGGACGTACTGAAGCGGGTAAAATCCTTGAAGCTCATGGGGCTAAGGTTACTGGTTCCGTTTCTAAGAAGACAACACTTGTTATAGCTGGTGAAGATAGTGGTAGTAAACTCACTAAAGCAAATGAATTGGGTATTCGTGTGATAAACGAAGAAGAGTTCGTAGAGCTATTAAAAGAACTCGGAGAAGATATTTAATTTTTGATGGGCCCCGTTTTATTAGCATTAATTAGTAAAAAAAAGGAATTACTATACCTGCTTACTCCGTCCTACGTAAAGTCTCTGTACAGGTATAGTAATTCCTTTGAAAATAATACATCTATGCTTTATAATAAGTAATTATGAAAGGATGTGTTCCGATGAAAATCAGCCAAGAGGAAATAAAAAAAATCGCCTTGCTTTCACGTTTGGAAGTTAAAGAAGAACATATGGCACATGTAGAAAAAGAGTTGTCCGACATCTTGACCTATGTTGCTGAACTAGATGCATTAGAACTAGATGGTGTTGAACCAATGGCTCATGCTGTACCTTTACACAATGTATTTAGAGAGGATGAAAAGAAACCATCCCTTGATCATGAGTTAGCTTTATCCAATGCTCCAGAAGCAGAAGATGGGTACTTTAAAGTGCCTCGTGTTGTACAAGAATAGGAGATTTTGCTGTGCCGACAATTCATGAATTACATAAAAAACTTGTGAATAAAGAAATCAGTGCTGTTGAATTGACGAATGCTGTTATTGCTCATAAAGCTAAAGTGGAACCGACTGTGCATGCGTACTTGTCCGATTCTCATGATCGTGCTTTAACTATAGCTAAGGTTGTAGACGAAGCAATTGCTAAAGGTGAACCGATTTCTCCATTAGCTGGTATTCCTGGTGCGATTAAAGATAATATTTGTATCAAAGACGAACCCGCAACTTGTGCGTCTAAAATGTTAGAAAACTTTGTGCCTCCATATAATGCGTCTGTTATCGAACGCTTACAAGACAATCATTATATTAGCCTTGGTAAACTTAATATGGATGAATTTGCTATGGGCGGCTCTACAGAGAATTCTGCATTAGCAAAAACGACTAATCCATGGAATATTGACTGTGTACCGGGTGGTTCTTCTGGTGGTAGTGCAGCTGCTGTTTCTAGTGGTTCTGCAATTTGGGCTCTCGGTTCTGATACAGGTGGCTCCATTCGTCAACCAGCCTCTTTCTGTGGCGTAGTAGGTTTAAAACCAACCTATGGTAATGTATCCCGTTACGGCCTTATTGCTTTTGCATCTTCTTTAGATCAAATCGGACCTGTTACACGAGATGTAACGGATGCTGCATTGGTATTGAATGCTATTTCTGGTTACGATGCAAAGGATTCTACATCGATTCCAGGTGCTCGTGTGGATTACACTACAGCTCTTGTAAATGATGTAAAAGATCTTAAAATCGGTGTGCCAAAAGAATTCTTTGGCGAAGGTCTCAATAGTGAAGTTCGCAAAGCTATAGAAGAGGCTATCGAAACATATAAAAAATTAGGTGCTGAAATCGTTGAGATTTCCTTGCCTAACTCTAAATATGCGTTGTCTGCATACTATATCATCGCATTGGCAGAGGCAAGCTCCAACTTGGCTCGTTATGACGGAGTAAGCTATGGTATGCGCGTACCTGCAGATAATCTAGTAGAAATGTCTACTAAAACTCGTACAGAAGGTTTTGGCCCTGAAGTACAACGCCGTATCTTGTTAGGTACTTATGTATTGAGCGCTGGTTACTATGATGCTTACTATTTGAAAGCATTAAAAGTTCGCCGCCTCATTAAAAATGAATTTGATGAAGCATTCTCCAAAGTGGATTTGATCTTAACACCAACTGCACCTAATACGTCTTATAAATTTGGTGAAAAATCAAATGATCCATTGGCAATGTACTTAGAAGATATCTGTACAGTACCAGCAAACCTTGCAGGTATTCCAGGTATTAGCATTCCAGCAGGTATGAGCAGCAGCAATTTGCCAATTGGCTTACAATTGCTTGGCCCTGCTATGGGTGAAGAAACATTGTTACGTGCCGCTTTCACATTTGAACAAGCACGTCCAGACTGTCAATTAGTAGCACCAACTGGGGAGGTTTCTATATGAGTAGTAAATACGAAACAGTCGTTGGTTTAGAGGTTCATACAGAGCTTAAGACTAAGTCTAAAATCTTCTGTGGTTGTACCACTGAATTCGGCGGCGATCAAAATACACATGTATGCCCAGTATGCCTAGGCTTACCTGGTGCTATGCCTGTGTTAAATAAACAAGTAGTAGAATTTGCTATCAAAGTAGGTTTAGCATTGAATTGTGAAATCCTTAACTTTAACAAATTTGACCGTAAAAACTACTATTATCCTGATTTGCCTAAAAACTATCAAACATCTCAATATGATTTGCCAATTTGCCTAAATGGTCATTTAGATATTGAGGTTAATGGTGAAACTAAACGCATTGGTATTACCCGTATTCATATGGAAGAAGATGCAGGCAAACTCGTTCATAGTGGCAACACTATTTCCGACTCTAAATCTTCTAATGTTGACTACAACCGTACAGGTGTACCTCTTCTTGAAATCGTATCTGAACCAGATATTCGTTCCGGCGCAGAAGCGAGAGCATACGTTGAAAAATTACGTTCTATTTTGCAATATTTAGAAGTATCTGACGGTCGTATGGAAGAAGGTTCTTTGCGTGGTGACTGTAACGTATCCGTACGTTTACGTGGCACTACAGAATTTGGTACACGTACAGAAACTAAAAATGTTAACTCTTTAACTGCAATTCAAAAAGTTGTTGAATATGAAGCGTTGCGTCAAGCTAAGTTGATCGAGGCTGGTGGCAAAGTAGATCAAGAAACACGTACTTGGGATGATGCTCAAGGCATTACTATTGGTATGCGTAAGAAAGACGAAGAAAACGACTACCGTTACTTCCCAGAACCAGATTTGGTACCAATCGTAATTACAGACGAAAAAATCGAAGAAGTACGTCGTGCGTTGCCAGAATTACAAGATGCTAAAATTGCACGCTTTGTATCTGAATATGGTTTGTCTCGTGAAGATGCTACAATTCTTACAGTATCTCGTAAGACTGCAGACTTTTTAGATGATACTGTTAAAGCAGGTGCAGATGCTAAAACTGTGGCTAACTGGATGCTTGGTGACTTATCTAAGATGATTAATGAAAGCGGTTTAACATTTGCTGAATCTAAAGTAAGCCCTGAAAACTTGGCGGGTATGATTGCTCTTATCGATAAAGGTACAATTTCCGGCAAAATTGCGAAAAAAGTTATCGTATCCATGTGGGAATCCGGCAAGGATGCTGATACTATTGTAAAAGAGGAAGGTCTAGTTCAAATCACAGATACTGGTGCTATTGAAGAAATTGTTAAGCAAGTTATTGCTAATAATCCACAACCAGTAGCAGACTTCAAGAGTGGTAATGGTAAGGCTATAGGCTTCTTAGTTGGTCAAGTTATGAAGGAATCTAAAGGCCGAGCTAATCCGGGAATGGTAAATGAATTACTTAAAAAATTCTTAAATGACTAATCTACGTGTAAGCATATATTAACATTAATCAATATATAAAAATACAATCCCTTCAGATATATCGCTTTATATCTGAAGGGATTTCTATTTGCCATTATGATGGTAAAATATGGTATAATAAATTGTATAAAATCAATTAGTATTTGTTCATATAAAGGAAATACATATGAATGATCAACACAATATAAACAATAATCAAAATACATATAGAAATGGTAAATCAGATGATACTTATAGTCGCAGTACTTATTCCGGTGAACCTAATACACGCGTATTATCCGATGATGAGAGACGAGAATTTGATGGTGTAACTATTGAAGAGATAGGCGATTTTGTCCATGTAGATTCAACGCCAACCAATATCAATGACGAGCAACAATATTACGATGAAAACAATCAATATGAACCGAAAGTTAAGGTGTATAGCTTTAATAGTACAAGCTGGCTTAGTCGAATTATATTGTTCATTGTTTTAGGGATTATTTTGGCTGCTGTTGTATTCTTTGGCAGTATCATTCTCACTGTCGCATCTGTTGTTATTTTAGTGGGTGCTATTATTTCTATTATATTTAGTCTCTTTTAATGGTATAATACATATATTATGACTAGACGGTGGCTGAGCCATTCGATGATTTAAAGGGGACCTATGAACGTAGTTTTATCCACATTAAACTCAAAATTTATACATTCTTCTCTGGCTTTGCGTTATCTCAAAGCGTATGGGCAGGCTCACGGACAGGCATACGATATAGTAGAATATACTATTAATATGCCTGTTTTACATATTCTTAGCGATATTACAGAGCGCAATATAGATGTATTGGGCTTTGCTTGTTATATCTGGAATATTGAGATGACTTTACATGTAGTAGACATGGTGAAAGCTGTGCGACCAGATATTAAAATTATTTTAGGTGGGCCGGAGGTGTCTTTCACAGCCGATGAAATCTTAAATCGTTGTGCTGCTGTGGACTATGTCGTACAAGGTGAGGGGGAAGAAGCTTTTTATCAACTTATTAGTGCACTAATCGCTGGCAAGGATGGCTTAGAAGAGCAGATTCCTGGCGTACGTGGTCGACACATTTCTGGCCGGCTCCTGGGCTCTACTGATACGGTGGAGGTAAAAGATCTGAGTACTATACCATTCCCATATGTAGAAGAGGATATGATAGATTTAGAACATAAAATCATCTACTATGAATCCTCTCGAGGGTGCCCATTCTCTTGTCAGTACTGTTTATCTGGCAATAAAAATACAGTTCGCTTTTTTCCGCAGGAAAGAACTTTTAAAGAACTACAGTGGTTTATCGATCATAAGGTAAAACAAGTTAAATTTGTTGATAGAACTTTTAACTGTGCGCCACATCATCATCGACCTATGATGGAATTCATGCGTGATGCCGATACGGAGACGAATTTCCATCTCGAAATGGAACCAGAGCTAATGACGGAATGGGAAACAAATATTCTCTGTGAAACACCACCAGGCCGTATTCAAATTGAGGTAGGGGTTCAAAGTACACATAAGAAAACCTTGGATGCTATTAATCGATATAATGATTGGCCGTATATTCAAAAGGCTATTCGTCCTATTATTGAAGCAGGCCGAACTCATGTGCACATGGATTTAATTGTAGGCCTGCCTTACGAGAATAAACAGCGGTTTGGATTATCCTTTAATGATCTTTTTAGTTTACAGCCACATGCGTTACAAATTGGATTTTTAAAACTGTTAAAGGGTTCTGGTGTACGCCGTATGGAGGAGTATCAATATATTAGTGATCCCTTAGCGCCATATGAGGTATTAAGTACTCACGTGCTCCCTTATAGAGATATACGCTTCTTAAAACACTTTGAAGATGTCTTTGAACGCTTTTATAATAGTGAACGATTTAGAACTGTGTTTGGCTATATTGGTAGTAAGCTTATAAAAGAACATACTGATACATCTATAACTGGGGAAGATACAGAAACTAATCATGTACCACCTATGAAAAAGTATGATCCTTCTAAAGTGAAGACAAAAAACGATGCCTTTTCCTATTTTTGTGACATGACACAAGCTTGGCTCGATGCAGGGAATCATAAGATTAATTTGAAAGATATAGATCAAATAGAGTTCTTGTACAATTTTTTCTTGTCTAAAGGTGATACAGTAGCTGCCGAATTATTACAATATGATACACTCGTTAGCTATCGTGGTAAGGTCCGCAGTGAAGCCGTAGGTTTACCAAAACAGACAAAAGAACTTTTACAAGAAGGGGAAGCATTCTGGCGCAATGAAGAAATTGCATCTCAGTATATCCCTAACTATACATTTAAAGAGTGGCGCAAAATTCGCCAACAATATGTAGAAATGCCTATGTCTGAAGATACGGCTAAAGTGTTAGGTATAAAGAATGTACCAAATGTACCTTTTACAGTTGTAATCGACGTAAATAAAGAGGTAAAACCTTTTATACGTCCTGAAATAGAGGCTTGTTAGTAATATAAAAATAGTTTATCTAATTTTTTATAATCAAAAGATTAGAGAATTTATGATAGTTGAAATATTACATAATAAGCGATGATTGGTTAGTTTAATAGGAGTATTATGACCGATACAACGAGACCAAAACGATACCGCATGGTATCTAAATATTATAAAGAAACATATGGGGAAAAGGTTTATAAATTACCTGTAGCACTACCCTTGACCTGTCCTAACAGAGATGGTTCGGCTGGTGTTGGAGGCTGTACCTTTTGTGGTGAAATTGGCGCGGGATACGAAAATCGTCCTGCCTGGATGACGGTGCGCATGCAATTAGAGGAAAATATTGCTCACATAGGCCCTAAATATAAAGCAAAGAAGTTCATCCCTTATTACCAAAACTTTAGTAATACCTACTTGAATCTTGATGATTTTAAAAGCTATATTGAACAAGGTTGCATCGATGAAGCCGTGGGCATTGCTATTGCAACAAGACCCGATTGTATTGCCGATGAATATCTTGAAATATTAGCTAATATTAGTGATCGCTTTCATAAGGATATCTATATTGAGCTAGGTCTTCAAACAGTTAACTATGATACATTAGAGAAAATTAATCGCGGTCATGATTTAGCCCAGTTTATTGATGCCGTATTACGGATTAAACGATATGGATTTAACATAACTACTCATATGATAGTTAATTTACCATGGGATACAATGAAGGATACAATCGAAGGGGCTCGTATTTTATCTGCACTCGGTGTTGATCAAGTGAAACTACATGCTTTGTATATTGTAAAAAATACATTGATGGCCAAGTGGTATCAAGAGGGTCAGTTTACCCTAATTAGTGCGGAAGAATATGCTGATCGGGTTGTTAATTTTGTACGTCATTTACATCCTGACATTGTTTTACAGCGTCTTGTAGGGAGAGCACCTGAAGATAATACGCTTTTTACAAACTGGTCTATGGGTTGGTGGCGCGTACAAGATTTAATTGATGATAAACTAGACGAACTAGATGCTCATCAAGGTGATCTCTGTGATTACCTAAATGGTAAAGCAGTTCGTAAATTTATAGATTAGGAGGTTGTATGAGCGAACAAGTATTTACATTTCCTACATATGACCTAGCACAATCCATACTAGGTCAACATAATCGATATCTGCATATGATGCTTGAAGTCATCTCTGCAGATGTAGTGGCACGTGGTGATACGGTAGTTATAAAGGGCGATGAAAAACAAGTAGAAGCTCTCTATCGTACCCTTGAAGAATTAGTATTCCTTTACCGTGAAGGTAGTACCATAACTGAGTCTCAAGTGCGTATTGCGGCTAAACTTGTGGCTAATGGTAAAGCTGATGCCGTACATACTATGTTTGAGGATACTTTATCCGTTAATATGCGCGGTAAAAATATTACGCCTAAAACGGAAGGTCAAAAATACTATGTAGATAGTATCCGAAAAAATACTATTACTTTTGGTATTGGTCCTGCTGGTACAGGTAAAACATTTCTAGCAGTAGCTTTAGCTGCATTCTATTTAAAAAACCGCAATGTAGATAAAATTATTTTGACACGCCCTGCTGTAGAGGCAGGTGAACGGTTAGGCTTCCTACCTGGTGAATTACAAGACAAGGTTGATCCTTATTTAAGACCTCTTTATGATGCATTACATGAAATGTTTGGTATCGAGCAAGTACAACGTTTTATGGAACGTGGTACTATCGAGGTAGCACCACTAGCGTATATGCGTGGCCGTACATTGGAAAATGCCTTCGTCATTCTCGATGAGGCTCAAAATACGACGGCAGAACAGATGAAAATGTTCCTAACTCGTCTAGGCAACAACTCTAAAATGGTAGTCAACGGTGATAAGACACAAATTGACTTACCTCCACGTGTTGTGTCTGGCCTCGGCGAGGCTGAAAAGGTATTGCGTCATGTGCATGGTATTAATATGGTTTACTTTAGCGATCAAGACGTTGTTCGTCACGATTTAGTAGGTCGCATTGTAAAAGCTTACGATGCATATCACGAACGTAAGTTAGCTGGTGAGACTACAGAATCTAACGCAGTATCCAAAGAGAATGTAGCGAAAGGATAAGCATGTATATACACATTAGCTATGATGAAGGAATTCAAGAGGATTCCAATATTGAGGCTGTTATACGCAAGGTCTGCGATGAAGTGAGTCGCGTATATGGCCTCGAAGAAGATGAAATGAGTATTTTACTCTGCAATAATGCTAAAATTCACGAGCTTAATAAGGAATATCGAGGCATCGATAGACCAACGGATGTATTGTCCTTTGCCCTCAATGAAGGGGATGATTACGAAGGTAGTAAAGAGGAACATCACTTACTTGGTGATATGATTATTTCCTTAGAGCGTACTCGTGAACAAGCTATTGAATATGGACATAGTTTTGAACGGGAATTAGCATATTTAACGACTCACAGTTGCTTACATATTTTAGGCTATGACCATATGAACGACGAAGATAAAAAAGAGATGCGCACAGAGGAAGAATTTATCCTAGGTAATCTGGGTTATGTGCGGGAGGATGCACCATATAATGAATAAGAACGAACATTTTAAATCAGGCTTTGTTGCCGTTGTAGGACGCCCTAATGTGGGTAAATCTACCTTAATCAACGCTCTTATTGGCGATAAGATTGCTATCGTATCCGATAAGGCTCAAACAACGCGTAACCGTATCATCTGCGTATATACGGATGAATCCAAACAAATCGTATTTATGGATACACCTGGTGTGCATAAACCTAAGCACAAGTTAGGCGAATTCATGGTAGATGCTGCTATTGAGTCCTTAAAAGAAACGGAAGCTGTTTTATTTGTCGTAGCAGGCAATGAAAAACGTGGTCCTGGGGATAATTTTATTATTGAACAATTGAAACGAGTAAAGGTTCCTGTATTTTTGGTAGTCAACAAAATTGATACACTCAAAAAAGAAGAGCTTTTAGAAGCAATCGTTTCTTATCAAGATGCATATCCTTTTGCAGGTGTAATTCCTATTTCTGCAAAAGATAAAGAGAACTTATCTGAAATTCTTAAGGTTCTAGAGGAAACCTTGCCGGAAGGTCCACAATATTTTCCAGAGGATATGATTACGGATCAACCGGAACGCCTTATTATTTCAGATATCGTTCGTGAAAAAATCTTGTTAGCTACACGAGATGAGATTCCTCATGCTATCGCTGTAGACGTAGATGAAATGAAAACACGTGATGATGGTACTACCTATATCCGCGCTACAATCTACTGTGAAAGAGACTCTCAAAAGGGCATTATCATCGGTAAAAAAGGTGCTTTGTTAAAACAACTTGGCGCTGAAGCGCGCGCAGACATTCAAAAGCTATTAGCTACAAAGGTGTACTTGGACCTTTGGGTTAAAGTAAAAAAAGATTGGCGAAATAAATCTGGTATGTTATCTGAACTTGGTTATAGAAAATAATTTGATATAATAAAAAGAAATAAGTGTTTCCATATTCATATGAAAGGAATAAAGATGGATAGTGTAGATGGCCTGTTACCCATAGGGTTTGGTCTGTTATGTATTTTTTTAATTAACTTTTTTGTGGTTGCAAAGTTCTCCTTTGCACGCCTTCGTAAAGAACATGTAGAGGATATGGACATCCTCTTGGAGAAGGATAGAGAATTTTTATTAAAGCTTTATCAAAATCCTGAGTATTTTTTAAATACTACACAGTTTTTGATTCTATTCTTTATTTTGGCCCTTGCAGGCACAGGTACTTTTGTATTCGATAATATTGTTGATCGTATAGTGGCGGTTCTCAATATTCATAGTACTTGGATGCATTTAGTGTTAGATATTATTCTATTACTATTAATTAGCTTAATCGTCTTAATTTTTGGGGAAATTGTACCTAAAGCATTGGGCCTATCCTTCCCTACAAAATATGTAAATACCTATAGCCGTATCGTCGTGGCTGCAGGTAAATTGGTGTATCCATTTATTTGGATTGCTAGTAAAATCTCCAATGTTATTTTAGGCTTTTACAAAACAAAATATTTAACAGAGCTTGACCTTGTGTACTCAGAAGAAGAAATTCGCATGATGATTTCTCGAAGCCACGAGGAAGGGCAATTGGACCAAGTAGAGTCTGAGTTAATCGATAATGTCTTTAACTTCGTAGATCGCATGGCGAAAGAGGTTATGGTGCCTCGTCAAGACGTAGACTGCGTATTCGTAGAAGATGGTTACGATGAAGCGATGAAGGTTATCCGCTCTAAAGTACATACACGTTATCCACTCTGTGTAGAGGATAAGGACCACATTATTGGCCTCGTTCACATTAAAGATTTAATGGAACGCCCTAATCAAGCCCGTAAGGATTTGCGCAATATTAAACGAGACATTCTTACTGTTCCAGAGGTAATGAAATTATCTACCTTGTTGCAATATATGAGAACGCGCCGTATATATCTAGCTGTAGTAGTAGATGAATATGGTGGCATGGTTGGTCTCGTAGGCTTAGAAGATATTATAGAAGAGCTAGTTGGAGATATACAAGACGAGCATGAGCCGCATTTACCAGCTACGATGTCCTATGCAGATGGTTCCTTCGAGTTTGATGGCAAGGTCCTCGTAGACGAAGTAGAAGAAATTATGAATATTGAAATTGATAATTCTGATTCTGATACAATAGGTGGCTATGTCTTTGGTTTATTAGAACGTACACCAATCGTAGGTGATACGGTGGATGCTCATGGTTACACCTTTGAAGTTACTCAAATGCAAGGATATCGTATCTCTCGCATTAAAGTAACACCTATACCAGTAGAGGAACCAACGGAAGAAGAAAATGAAGAAGCTTAATGGTGGTTTTAATACGCCAGCCATCGTCATAAGTCGAAAAAAGTATAAGTTGTATTCCGTATTTACGTTTATTACGCCTAGCTTGGGACTTATTAAAGCATCGATTCCACATAAGCGAATGATGACGATGCGCAACAGCTCCTATTTACGTCCATTTAGTGCCATGTATATTACAGTTGTACCTGATGGAGAATATGTAAATGTTACGCAAATTGATGGCTCCTATGTGGTGGAATCCTTAGATGTAAACCTCGATAATATTGCTTATGCAGCGGTAGCGAGTGAGCTCATTCAAGAGTTATTTGCCATGTATGACGTAGATCGCAAGGTCTTTGATACTGTTGTAAACTATTCCAAACAAATTCGGCGACGCAATGTACAATTGGGAACGATAATGCTTGGATGGCAACTATTATCTCTCGCAGGGGTTGTGCCTAGTGCTAATGCTTTTAACCATCAAGATGGAATTGAGCCATTCTGGATGCAGGTGAAAGAAACGACAAATCTTAGCATTTCTCGTTCTGTGAAAGCCGCATTACCACAGATTCTAGCTTACCAGTGGGGTGAAGATACACCTTTAGAACTTCCAAAAACAATATGGAAGGAACTTGAAAGGCTATTATTTGCTTACTGTGAGCAAGAAATAGGTAAACCATTACAAAGCGTTAAGTTTTTAATGAGTATATAAAATGCAAATATATTTTGGAAACATGAAAATATAGTTAACTTATAATATTTTTTTCTTAATAAATAACCACCCATCCTAAAAAAGTCTTAGAAACCTTTTTGGGGTAGGTGGTTTTCTTATATAGAAAAAAAACAATTTGATGCATACATATTTATCTTATTTATGCGTTAGAAATATTAAATCAAAAAGCTTATACTACATACAGAAGTAAGTTGTTTAATTGAATTTAAAAGGAAGTGTGTTGATAGAGTCTTTGTTTGAGACTCTATTTTTATTTTTATATATAATACTATAGAGTATAGAAAATCGATAAAGGTTATATAAGTTATGAATTTGATAGAGTATTTAAGGAGTTTTGATAAGATCGCAATCGCCCTATCAGGCGGTGTAGATTCAACTTATTTAGCATATGCAGCCAAACAATCTGGAGTTTTATGCAAAGCATATACTGTAAAATCTCAATTTGTGCCACAATTTGAACTAGAAGATGCTAAGAAAGTCGCAGAATTAATAGATATTCCCTTAAAAATAATAGATATTGATGTACTTAAATATGACGATATAACGAGTAATCCAAGTAATCGATGCTATTACTGTAAACATCATGTGTTTTCAACTATAAGTGAACATGCTAGACGTGATGGTTTTACTATTTTATGTGATGGCACTAATGCTAGTGATGATGTAGATGATCGACCAGGAATGAAAGCCATTGCAGAGCTATCTGTTAAATCACCTCTGCGAGAATGTAATCTAACTAAGACTATGATCCGAAAATTAGCTTATAAAGCTGATTTGTTTACATGGGATAAACCATCTTATGCTTGTTTGGCTACAAGATTTCAACCAGGACAACAAATTATTGCTAATGACTTGATTCATTTAGAACGAGCTGAGGGCTATCTTTTCTCGCTTGGATTATCTGATTTTCGGGTTCGTTTGATGGGAAATAATGCCAAAATCCAAGTTCCAGAAAATCAAATAGTTATAGTTATTAAAAATAGGAATGAGATTCTCACATATTTTAAATCTATGTTTGATGATGTTGTATTAGATTTAGAGGTGCGTTCATGAGTGACAATATTAGAACTCTTTTAGAGAAAGTAAAAAATGGACAGCTGGATGTGGATACAGTCTTATTAAAGCTAAAGATGAAACCTATAGAAGACTTAGGATTTGCACATGTTGATCTTCATCGTCAAATACGACAAGGTGTGCCAGAGGTTATATATGGTGCCGGAAAAACTACAGAACAAATAATTGGTATTATCTCATCTATGATATCTAATGGGCAACGTCAAATATTAATTACAAGATTAGCACCGAATGTGGCTGCAGAGGTTCAAGAAAAGTATCAATTGACCTATATAAATGCTGCTCATATTGGTTATATTGGAGATCTTCCAAGTCAAAAAACTGAATCCGCTATAGCAGTTATTACTGGTGGTACAAGTGACTATAAGGTTGCCGAAGAATGTGCTATTACAGCAGAGTTTTACGGTAATAACGTTCATCGAATTTATGACGTAGGCGTTGCGGGTATTCATCGATTATTACAACATCTAAATACTATTATGTCTGCAAAAGTTATCGTTGTCATTGCAGGCATGGAGGGGGCCTTAGCTAGTGTAGTTGGGGGACTTGTGGATGTGCCTGTCATCGCGGTGCCTACTAGTGTTGGGTATGGAACAGCCTTCGGTGGTGTTACTGCGCTACTATCAATGCTAAATTCCTGTGCCAGTGGCGTAACAGTTGTCAATATAGACAATGGATTTGGTGCTGCTTATACGGCAAACATGATTAATCATATAGGTGAAAATAAATGAAACGATTATTTTTAGATTGCCAAATGGGTATTGCAGGAGATATGTTGACCGCTACATTACTAGGTTTAGTAGATAATCCTCAAACATGGATAAATCAACTCAATCAAATGGGAATACCTGATGTTACTTACTCACTAATATCTAAAGAAGATAAGGGAGTAGAAGGCTATCGCGTCGTGGTTACCATTAATGGTATAGAAGAATCTGAAAACCATAAAGGTAGCCCTAATGATCAGTATCATGGTGATCATCATAATAGTAATCATCATAATGATCATCACCATCATGGTACTCATCATAAATACGACAAATATAATGAGATACATAGGTATGGAGAGCATGCTCATAGTGAAGAGCATATTCATGGTAGAGGTCTACAGGAGGTAACAAATATAATTAATAGTTTATCTATTTCTGATGCTTGTAAACAAAATGCTATAAATGTATATCATTTAGTAGCTCAAGCCGAGGCCAAGGTTCATAAATCGACAGTGACACAAATTCATTTCCATGAGTTAGGCATGCTCGATGCTATTGCAGATGTTGTGGCCGTTTGTGTTCTTTTAGAGAAATTGAAGTTTGATGAGATTATTATATCGCCTATACATGTAGGTACTGGAACTGTTCAGAGTGCTCATGGAGAACTACCTGTACCTGCACCAGCAACGATGGAGTTATTAGCTGGCATTCCAATATACGCAAATTATCAGATTAAGGATGAGTTATGCACGCCTACAGGCGCTGCATTAGCAAAGTATTTTGGTACATCATTTAGTGAAATGCCTGTTATGACACCAACGATAGTTTCTTATGGATTTGGTACTAAACAATTTGAAAGACCTAATTGTATTCGCGCCTTTGTAGAAATGATAAATGATTCAGAAGATTCAATCATTGAACTGTCTTGTAATCTCGACGATATGACACCAGAAGAAATTGGCTTTTGTATAGAACAGTTACTACTTTCACCAGCACTAGAAGTGTTTACAACACCGATTATGATGAAAAAACAACGTCCAGGCACAATGCTAACTGTTCTATGTAAGATTGAAGATATTGAGATCATACGAAATTTAATTTTCAAGCATACTACTAGCCTTGGTATTCGATACTATCGATGTGAACGATATATTTTGAATAGGTCTATAGGAGAAATAGACTGGGAAGGTAGTACGATTGCTTTCAAAAAAAGCAGTGGCTTTGGTGTAATAAGAAATAAATATGAATATGATTCATTAGCTGCTATTGCTAAGCGTAATGATATGAGTTTATTAGACCTTAAACGACAATTGGGTAAGAAGGAGGATTGATTTGTCGTAGCGATCTATTTATAGTTTGGTAGTTTTTAGTTAAGGAGTGATTTTCATGAAAACATTTAAAGTACCATATTCAAAAGGTTTTGTAGATATCAATATTCCTGATCAAAATATAGTAGGTATATTAGAATCTAAAGCACATTCTTATAAGGCTGAGCTATCACAAGAAGCATTAGTAGAACATGCGCTAGATAATCCTATTGGGAGCCAACGCTTAGAAGAGTTGGTTAAGGGGAAATCCAACATGGTCATTATTACAAGTGACCATACGCGTCCAGTACCTAGTAAAATTACGATGCCAATTCTACTTCGTCGTATTCGTGAAGCCAATCCATCTATTGATATTACCATTTTATTGGCAACTGGTTTCCATCGTCCTACTACTCATGAAGAAATGGTAGATAAATTTGGCCCTGAAATCGTAGCAAATGAAAAGATTGTAAATCATATTTCTGGCGATGCTAGTCAAATGGCAAAAATTGGTGTATTGCCATCCGGTGGGGAGTGTATTATCAATAAACTAGCTGTAGAAACTGAGCTATTAATTTCTGAAGGTTTTATTGAGCCACATTTCTTTGCTGGTTTCTCTGGTGGTAGAAAAAGCGTATTACCAGGAATTGCTTCCGAAGTGACTGTAATGGCAAATCACTGTGCTGAATTTATTAACAGTCCTTATGCTCGTACAGGTATTATCGAAAATAATCCAATTCATAAGGATATGGTATATGCTGGTCGTACTGCGAAATTAGCATTTATTTTAAATGTAGTCATTGATGCAGAAAAACATATTATCAATGCCTTTGCTGGTGATATGGAAGACGCTCATGAAACTGGTTGTGCTTTTGTGTCTGAATTAGCAAGTGTGAAAGCTATACCAGCAGATATCGTCATCACTACAAATGGTGGTTACCCATTAGATCAAAATGTATATCAAGCTGTAAAAGGTATGACCGCCGCAGAAGCATCTTGTAAAAAAGATGGTATTATTATTATGATTGCCGCATGTAATGATGGACATGGTGGGGAATCTCTATACGAAAATCTTAAAAATGCGAAAACACCTCGTGAATTACTAGATCGCATTGCTAAGGTTCCTCGTAATGAAACAATTCCAGACCAATGGGAAATGCAAATCTTGGCTCGTATTTTAGATCAATTTACAGTTATTGTTGTAACAGACCAATGTGATCCTAAGATGCTTACAGATATGCATTTGCAACATACTGATACATTCGATGAAGCATTGAATAAAGCTTTGACATTAAAAGGTAAAGATGCAAGCATTACAGTCATTCCTGATGGTGTATCTGTTGTAGTAAAATCTTGATTTACATCAGTAGATTGAATTATTAGATTCTATTTTAGATATTAATTTATAAACCACCTATCTTTTGTAGGTGGTTTATATTTTTATCTATATAATTATAATGATTTATTCAATTAGAATTCTAAGAACTATATAGAGTAAAATTAATATATTTTATTTAAAAAAGAGTTTTAAATATTTACTTAATGAGAGAATTAGAGCGTATTAAAAATTGTTCTAATTAAAAAGGTTTAGTTTTATACATAGATATACATATAATGTTGACTCTATAAATATAGATTATATATAATGAAATAATATTTATAGTATATTTTTATAGGAGGTCATTATGCAGCTTTTGGGAAATCTCAAAATACATTTTCTAGCGCTCGTACTAACTGTAGTCGCTGAATTTATAGGCATAAAAAAACTAGGTCCTGTTGTATTGTTGCCATTATTGTACACATTGATTCTAGGTTTATTAATTTCTATTCCTAAGTTTAAAATTCTTACGATTAAACAGATGGAAAAATCTGCCGATTATATCGGTATTGCCGTTATGATCTTGATGGTAAAAGTAGGACTTGGTATCGGTCCAAATCTTGGTATTCTTACAAGTGCTGGCTGGGCATTGTTATTACAAGAATTAGGTCATTTCTTTGGTACTATTGTATTTGGTTTACCTGTAGCTTTATTAGTAGGTATGCGTCGTGAAGCAGTAGGTGCTTGTTACTCTGTAGACCGTGAGCCGAACGTAGCAATTATTATCGACAAATTCGGCTTTAGCTCTCCTGAGGGCCGTGGTGTTATGGGCATGTACATCTGTGGTGTTCTTATCGGCGCAATGTGGGCCTCCGTATTGGCTGGTATGTTGGCACAATCTGGTTGGTTCCATCCATTGGCATTAGCTATGGGCGCTGGCGTAGGTAGTGCTAGTATGATGGCGGCAGCTACAGCTCCAATCATTGCAGTATATCCAGATTATGAACAACAAATTATGGCTCTTGCTGGGGCTGCAAACTTGTTGACTACCGTTCTAGGCGTATACTTTGGTCTATTTGTTTCTTTACCTGTTATGGAAAAAACATACAACTTCTTTACAGGTCGTACCCGTGAACAAGATTTAGCAGAGGAGGCAGCACATCATGAGTAAAAGCGAAAAATTAACACAATTTGTCATCGTTATCTGTATTGCTGCTATCATCACTGCAGTAGGTAATGTAATGGATGGTAAACATCTATTTAGTGATAGTTTAGTTGGCGTAGCTATCTTGGCTGTCCTTGCTACAATTGGCGCTTTGATCTCTAACTTGCCATATGCTAATAAATTGCCTATGGTGTTCTGGGTATCTTTAGTTGGTGTTATTGCATCCTTACCAGGTATGCCTGGCCAAGAATGGATTATCGCTAAAACTAGCCAAGTTACATTCCTTGCTACAACAACACCTGTACTTGCGTACGCAGGTTTATCCTTAGGTAAAGACCTTGGTGCGTTCCGTCGATTATCTTGGCGTATTATTCCTGTTGCACTAGCTGTAACAGCAGGTACTTTCATCTGTGCAACAGCATTAGCCCAATTAGTACTTCATTTAGAAGGTTTAATTTAATACTAAATCATAATGTTAGATGTCTAAATTATGTTAAGATATAATTATAGAATTATATTTTAGAAGATATCTATACATCATGATGACATGATCGACCGTATTTTATACGGTCGATTTTATAAAGGAGATATTATGAGCCGTATGACAAAGGAAGAAGTAAAGCAACGTGTTTGTAAAGCTATTGTTGATGCACAACCGCGTTTACGAGAATTGGCTGAATCTATTATGGCTGAACCAGAATTGGGTTTTAAAGAGGTAAAAACCTCTAAAAAGGTTCAAGCTATGTTTGATGAACTTGGCATTTCTTATACTACTGGCCATGCATTGACAGGTGTAAAAGGTAGAATTAAAGGCCGAGATAGTAAATATACGGTTGCAATGGTGGGGGAATTAGATGCCATTCTCTGTCCTCGCCATCCTCGTGCCGATGATTTAACAGGGGCCGCCCATTGCTGTGGTCATAATGTACAAATTGCGAATATGTTTGCTGTCGCTATGGGTTTACAAGCTGTGATGGACGAATTAGCTGGCGATGTTGTATTATTTGCTGTTCCGGCAGAGGAAATGATTGAAATTGATTACCGCAATAAATTGCGTGAGCAAGGCAAACTTAAGTATATGGGTGGCAAGCAACAGCTCATCTATGAAGGTGCTTTTGACGATATCGATATGGCCATGCAAATGCATGTAGAGACTGCCAAAACTCCAGCTGGTGAAATGGGGCTTGGTAGTACCTCCAATGGTTTCGTATCTAAACTGATTGAATATCACGGTAAGGTAGCTCATGCGGCTCAAGCACCTCATGAAGGCATTAATGCTCTTAATGCTGCTTTGATGGGGGTTATGGGGGTTAACTCCATTCGTGAAACTTTCAAAGAAAGCGATTATTTCAGATTCCACCCAATCATTAATCAAGGCGGTACATTGGTAAACTGTGTGCCTGATTATGTTCAAGTTGAAAGCTACGTGCGTGCCTCTAATATTGAAGCTATTGTAGATGGTAACCATCGTGTGAACAGAGCATTAAAAGCCGGTGGCGATGCAGTAGGGGCAACATGTGTTATCCATGACCTACCAGGCTATTTACCGATGCGTAATGATGAACGTATGAATGCTCTATTACGAGAAAATTCAAACCCTATCTTTGGTGAAGCCAATGTATATCAAGGCCCACATATAACAGCTAGTACAGACATGGGCGATGTATCTCACCTGATGCCGGTTATCCACCCTTGGGTTGGCTGTATCAGTGGTGTACTACACAGTGCGGAATATGAAATCTCTGTACCTGATGTAGCGTACATTAAAACAGCACAAGCCTTAGCTATGACAATCGTGGATCTATTATACGATGACGCAGCAGGTGCTAAAGATGTATTAGACAACTTTACACCAGCATTAAACAAAGAAAGCTATATTGAACTCTTAGACCGTATCGCTAGGGGTGAATAAAACAAACCACCTATTGAAGATGAATTGATTATCTTTGGTAGGTGGTTTTACAGTTTAAACTCTCTATTGACTGTCAAGATAAAAACATAATAAAATATAAAACAGATTTATATTTTATTACAAAAGGAGCAATATGAAAAAGAGAGAGTTATTATTCTGTCTAAGTTTAGTGTGTATGGTACCAATACATATTTTGGGTGCTAAACCTATTGATACTCAAGAACAACTAGATAGATCGAGAGAACAACAACTAGCGAGAGAGGCGCGGCTTGGAGAGGGACGAATTACAGTACAAACAGGTGGAATAGATTTTTCATCTGGTTCTTTAACACCACAAGATGGTTATACAGTACCGGCACAACAGCCAGCACATGTAGAGCCATCTTTTTTTGTATCTCATATCCGTGTTGTTGAAGAACCTATTAGTCAGTCTGCAGAATTAACATATAGTAATATGATAAATACTACTATGGATCAGACGACATTTGTGGATAATAGTTCTGCAGCAAGTGTACGATTAATTAAAGGTCCATTATATTATGAAGCACAAAAAAAGAAGATACAATTAGATGTGCCTAACGAGTTTACGTTTCTACGTAAAACAATTAAACCATTTGTAAATCGCAAACTTACAGTTGAAGATGTAAATAGATTATCTACTAGCTTAAATACTGCACTTATAAAACATGGATACGTCACGTCTCGGATTGGCATTCCATCCCAATCATTAGCTTCAGGTAATCTACAATTTAATTTACAACTCGGTCGCGTAGAGTCTATCTTATATAAAATGTATGCACAACCATTGCCATGGCAAAATGCATTTCCTATTCGTGAAGGGGATATCCTTAATATTCGAAATATAGAACAGGGGATAGAGCAAATGAAGCGAATTGGTTCTCAAAATGTGTCTGTTGAGCTTGAACCAGGAACAAAACCGTTAGCTACGAATATTGTACTTGAAACTACTAAAAAATCACCAATTCATGGAATGATATCCATAGATGATTCTGGACTAAAAGATACTGGTAAACTACAGTGGACGGCTGCAATTGGAGTTGATAGGGTATTTAATGCTAATGATTCATTAAATTTAAGTATTAATCGAGATGCTGCTCAAGATGGTGAACGAAAAGGTAGTCGAAACCATACTATTTCTTATTCAATACCTAGAGGGAAGGATACCTTTAGTATTTCCTATAGTGATATGAAATATCATCAAACGATTAATTCTATGGTTACTCCATTTATTAGTTCTAGTCATGCCAAGACTGTAAGAGGTTCGTGGAATCATGTATTTCATCGAGATCGAACGACTAAGCGTAGTTGGGATATTATTATCAGCAAGCGTAATGCTAAAAATTATATTAATGATGTAGAAATTGCTGTACAACGTGCTAATACAGCTTCTTTAGAAGTAGGTATATCAGAACGAAGATACATAAAGAAAAATACATTATACTCTAGAGCAGCTATTAAACAAGGGGTTGGTTGGTTTGGTTCGCAACCAGAATATGGTAATGGCGCGCCTAGTACTCGATATACTCAACTATTGTTAGATGTCGATTATCAAATTCCACGTATATGGGGACATAGACCAGCAAGTATTACTACATCTTTCTATGGACAATGGACATTAGGGGATAAACGTTTATTCTCTAGAGATATGATTAGCCTTGGGAATCGATATACTGTACAAGGATTTGATGGTGAAAATACACTAATGGCTGAAAGTGGCTGGTATATGCGTAATGAGGTTGCTAGTTACATCCCTAAATGGAAATCAAGTGTTTATGCTAATATTGATTTTGGCGCCGTATATGGTCCAAGTACAGAGGTATTAACAGGAAAATTTATTGCTGGTACTAGTCTTGGGATAAGAGGGCAATTTAAATCTGGATTATTCTATGATGTATTTGTTGGGGCTCCTTTATATAAACCAAGTGGTTACAAAACTGATTCTGTAACCGCAGGTTTCCAAGCAGGTGTGCGGTTCTAATATAGTATACGTATTAATTGAGAGAGTAAATATGAAACAAAAACGATTAAAATATAAAATTGCAGTATGGCTTACTATGGGGTTAATGATCGTTGATCCTTTAGTCGTACCGTTTGTATATGCAGAAAATCCTATAGAGGTAGATCGAAATGCGCCACATGAAAGACAAGCCATGATTGGACAAGCTGCTAACGGTGTCACATTAGTAAATGTCGTAGGTCCTAGCGCTGGTGGAGTATCTAGAAATGATTATACTAACTTTAACGTACCACAAAATGGTGTAATTCTTAATAACTCTTACCAAATGTCTAATACCAAGCTTGGTGGATATGTTCCTGGTAATACTAATATGATGCGTGGTTCTGCCAGTGTCATTGTTAACGAGGTTACTTCACACAATCCAACCAATATGAACGGGTTTATTGAGGTAGCAGGTCGTAAAGCTTCAGTAGTTATAGCAAATCCTAATGGTATTACTGTAGATGGTGGTGGATTTATCAATACAGATCGAGCAGTATTAACTACAGGTAAACCTGAATATGATTCATCAGGAAATCTAAACTCATATCGGGTGGAGCGAGGAACTGTTGCTATTAATAGAAATGGTCTTAATGCCAAAGAGGCTAACTCGTTACAAATTTTAACAGAAGCAGCGAGTGTAAATGCTGGAGTCTGGGCAAATTCGATTGAAGCTCGCACTGGTAAGAATAAAATAGATGCTAATACATTAGACACACAAAAGATTAGTAATTCTAATAATATTGGCTTAGATGTCTCTGCTATTGGTGGTATGTATGCAAACTCTATTACTCTGAAAGGTACCAACACTGGTCTTGGTGTAAATGTTAAAGGTGTAGTAAGTTCTACACAAGCCTCTAGTATTACTAGTGATGGTCAAATTATAGTTGATGGTGGTGTTACAAGTAATGGCAATACTATTTTAGATGGACAAAGTATAGCAATTCATTCAAATGGCGTGGTTCAAGGTGATTCCTCTACAACTGTACATAGTCAAGAAAAGGTAAACAATAATGGTCTTATCAACTCTGGAAATACTACAACTATAAATGCTAAATCTATAGATAATCATGAAGGTGGACGTACTTATGGTGATACAATAGATATTAAAGCTAATATAGTTACAAATCATACTAATAGTGAAATAGAAGAACGCTATCATAAAGCTGGTAAAGAGCTAGAAAAGGCAAAAAATGAACTTGATGCTGAATGGAATGCTGATATATCTAAATATAAGACCAAGCTTGAGTTAGACGCACATCGTCAACGGATTAATGATTTAACAAAAGCGTATGATGATGTACAAGAGAAAGTTACTGCTCTTAAGGCAGAACTAGATTCTCATAAGTCTGGTGTAATTGCGGGGCGTAATCATGTTAATATAACTTCAGATACAATAGATAATACTGGTAAAGGTCTCATTTATAGTGGTGGAACTATGGACCTTATTGCTAAAGATGGTATACATAATAAAGGGGCGACTATTAAAGCTACAAAGTCTATTAAACTAGATACTCCTACAGTAGAAAATAATAATGTTGCGTTAGGAACCAAGCGTGTTTCAGATAGTATTACTAAAAATCCAGATAGATTAAAAGTTAATGATCTAAACCATAAGTTAGAAGGACAAGTATTTGACAAGTCTGAATTCCCATATGCTGATGATACAAGCGGATATGGAACACCTCATGTAAAACCTGTTAAGACTGCTGAAGATGAAGCCTATAACAAAGAGATGGATAAGGATGAAAATCGTGTACATAAATTTACGATTATTCGAACTGAAACAGAAAATACCCATAAAGTGGTTACCATTGATGATCCGGGCTTGATTAGTAGCGGTGGTGATATTGTAACTACTGGTATTCTGCGTAATGATAATAGTAAAGTGCTTTCTGGTGGTGTTATTCAGACACAGGGGGCTATACAAAATATATCCGATGCAATTAGTGATAAGACTTTTGTTACTGGCACTACACAAGAGAGTTATACAAAGAGTGTTCACAAAAGTCATCATATTGGAAGGAAAAGACGTAGACGATGGGATCCTGAAGTCTTTATGACACCGTCGATTACTGAAGAAAATGTAAAACCAATTGGTACTCTAAAAGAGCACGCTGAAGATAAAGTATCCAAAGCTACTATTGCAAAGGTCAATGATAGTTTAGATCCCTATGGTTTAGGTGGTGGCAAAGGTAAAGAAAGTCATACTATAGATGGTTTATCCTTACCAACAGAGGCGCTATACCAAATTCATCCAGATATTACAGCTAATGCTTTGATAGAGACTGATTCTGCTTTTACCAATAGAAAGAATTTTCTATCCTCTCAATATATGATTGATGCCTTAGCGAATGATCCTGAAAGACGATTAAAACGTTTGGGTGATGGATTCTATGAGCAACAGCTTATTAATGATCAAATAGTATCTGCTACAGGCAAACAATATTTAGAAGGGTATACAGATAATGAGGCAGAATATAAAGCATTGTTAGAGGCTGGTATAGCCTTTGGTAAAGCATTTAAACTAGCTCCAGGAATTGCTTTATCTAAAGAACAAATGGAAGCTATAACGACTGATATGGTGTGGTTAGAAACTAAAACAGTTGTAGTAGATGGCAAAGCTCAACAAGTTCTATATCCTAAAGTATATTTAGCGAAACAACCTGCAAAATCAGTTGATGCAATGGGTGGAATCATAAGTGGTAAAGCCATTGTTAGCAATACTAATGCAGATATTCTAAATCAAGGCATTATGACTGCGGATACAATTGTATTAGGCGCTCATGATGTACAAAATGCAGGCCGTATCGATGGACGTAAAGTGAATATTAAAGCGTCACAAGATGTAATAAATACAGGTAATATTCATGGTGATAAACAGGTTACTATTAATGCTGGTCGTGATATTAATGTAGGTGCTCATGTAAATAGATTAGAACATCACGATATTGTTAGTCGTCAAGGTACTATTGGTGTAGCAAAAGATGGTGATTTAGTTTTATCTGCGAAACGAGATGTTAACCTTAAAGGTGCTATTGTTCATACTGGAGACAATTCTAAAGCAACAATTGAGGCTGGGCAGAATATTAACTTAACAACAGAAGCATTATCTTCTAAAAAGGATATGACTGTTAATAGTGATAACTATAATCGTACTGATCGTCGTACTGAATTAGGTACAGCTATTTTAAGTGATAGTCATGTTAATTTACATGCAGGAAATGATGTAAATATCCGTAGTGGTATTGTTAATAGTGAATATGGTGTCACATCTGTTGAAGCCGGAAATGACGTTACTATCACTAATGGAAACAGTTATAGTCGTGATGAATATGGTCTAAAATACAAAGAAAAAAGTTTATTATCTCGTACAACTAATATCATACGTACAGATCATGAGCACACAGGTGTGTTATCTTCAACAATTGGTGGAGATACGATTAATGTGAAAGCTAATCGCAATGTTTCGGTATCAGGTTCTAATATTTTGGGAACAAAAGATGTATCCGTATCTGCAGGTAATGACGTACGTACAGATTCTGGTGAAGAAACTCAACGTGATGATGTATATCAATATAGTAAAAAATCTGGTCTAATGGGGGCAGGTATAGGCTTTACTATTGGTAGTAAAAAAGTGACTGATACATTAGAAGGAAATTCTAAAACTAATGTAAATACATTAATTGGTTCTGCGAATGGAAAAATTAGTATTGATGCTAATAATAAAGCACATCTAACTAGTACTGATATAATTGGTAAAGATGATATTGAAGTCAGTGCTTCTGATATTACTCTTGATGGTAAACATGATACTGTGGCATCGAAACAGGTGCATGAAGAAAAACAATCGGGTTTAACTGTTAGCTTAGGTGGATCTATCGCATCAGCACTGACTACTGCACGTGGATTACAACGTAAGGCTAATAGCCGAGATGATAAACGCTTAGGAACTTTAGAATCTCTTGAAGCTGGTAAGGAACTTAAAAAAGGGTACAGTAAGATTCAAGAGTATAAAAACTTTACCCCTGATTTTGTACGAGATGAAGCACAAAAATCAATAGCGTCTGGAATACTTAAAGAACAAAAAGTAAAAGAAATTGATAGTCTTCTACAAAATAATAAATTAACCGATAAGACTAGAAAGGTATTAGAAAAAGAGAGAAAAAGATTAGCTGAAGAAGCAAGTTATGAAAAAGCAAAAGGCTATAATGACTTAAAGGACATAAATGGGGATCAAAAGCAATACAAAGAAAATAAACGAGCAAAAAAAGATGGATTAGCTAATATTCATGTAAGTGTTGGCTCTAGTAAAAGTAGAAGTGAATCAAGATTAGATAGTAGTAAATATGCAGGAGGTCATATAGTATCTGATAATGGAATTAAATTAGTTACAAAACCAACTACGACTGATTCAGGAGATATATTAGCTATTGGGGAAACCATTCGAGGAGAATCTGTTGAATTAGATGCAAGTAGAAATCTCTCCCTACAAGCTGGAACAAATACAACTACAATAACTGATAAATATGATAGTAAGGGCTGGTCAATCGGGGCTAACCTTAGTGTTAATGGTGGTGGTTTGCTAGGTATTGATGCTAATTATAATAAAGCAAAAGAAAATGGTACCACAGTTAAAACAACTCATTCGGGAACGGTTGTTCAAGGCAAAAAGGTAATTACAAACTCTGGTGCTGATACTAATATTGTGGGATCAAAAGTATATGGTGACTCTATTCAATCTCAAATAGGTAGTGATTTAACTATTAAAAGCTTGCAAGATAGTGAAACCTATAGAGGTGAAAAGAAAAATGTTGGATTTAGCATTTCTACAAATGGTACACAATTAGGTGGGGTATCTGCAGAATATTCAAAAGGTAAAATGACTAGTGATTATACTAGTGTTACTGAGCAAGCTGGATTATATGCTGGTGCTGAAGGCTTTGATATCACAACTAAAGGAAATACTAAATTAGAAGGTGCTGTTATTGATAGTAAAGCAAAAGCAGACAAGAATAAATTATCAACGAATTCCTTAACAGTTGAAGATATTAAAAATAAAGCTAAATATAAATCTAGTAATACAGGCTTAAGTTATACATCTGTATCTGGATTTAAAAATTTAAATCAAGCTGGTAAAGATGCTGTATATAACTCTTTAGGTTTGTTACCAAAATTATTACCAGATTCGGAAAAATCAGCGGAAAGTACTACAAAATCTGTTATTGCTAATGGTACAATAACAACAGAATCATCTAATATTGATATTAATAAGATTTCCAAAGATACTAAAAATAGCCTAAATAAACTTGATACTATTTTTGATAAGAAAAAGGTAGAAGAACGACAAGAACTCGCACGATTATTTGCTAAAGATGCATTTGAACAACTTCATTATTGGGAACCTAAAACAAAAGAAGGAAAGGCTGCAAAAGCATTAGCACATGCAGTAGTCGCTGAAACATCTGCACGTATAGCGGGAAACCCTAAAGGTAGTGGCTTCTATGCTGGTGCAACAAATGAAGCTTTGATCGAGGAAATTCAAAAAATTGCTAAATCTAATCCTGCTGTAGCCCAATGGCTAAGTACAAGTTTAGGGGCATTAGTAAATCATGGGCTTGGTAAATCTTTAATTACTGGTGCAACAGAGGCTCAATATGGAACAAAATGGAATTATGCTGGTGCATTGTTTAGAATAGGTGTTGGTACGTCTAGAACAGCTGTAAAAACAACATCTGGAGAAACTATTACAGAGTTTAGTCCTTATGTTGGTAACCCGAGTGTATTTGATCAAGTTACAACGAAGCCAGTTTCATTCAGTGATAGTGTTTCTAATCCTAGTATACCAATGAATGATGTAATTCCTCCTAGTTCATATCGAGAAGGTATTTCTGATCCAAGTGTACCTATGGATGATGTAATTCCTCCAGGTCCAGGTTTAACTGAATCAAGTGATCTATCATCACCTGTTGTTTTAAAATCAGAGGATTATAAATTATATAACCTTCCACCTAATATAGACAATCAAACTGGCCAAATTAGTGTATGGGATAATGAAAAACAAGAATATATTAAAACTAATACGTATGAATTTGGTGGAATAAAAGTGAATGATCAAGGTGGTTATGATGAATTTAATCGTGCCATTTTTACAGAGGTTGGTACTGGTAATTTAGTATATGGTGTAAATAAATATGGAGTAACTTTATATAGAGGTTCCGATGGTATACCTAATTGGCATCTTGTTTTACCAGATCAGAACTTTGTGAAAATAGGAAAGCTTGATGGAACAGTATTTGAACGTTTAAATATTACAACTGGAGATTTAGATATGCTGAGGGATCCAGGTTCTACTGCTATTTATGATTCTATAAATTCACGTATAATAAATAGTAATACAGGTAACCCCTTATCTGCTATTGGTTATAAGAATTTTAAAAATAGTATAAGCTTAGATACTATTTCTAAAGAGGAACTTGATATGATACGCTATAATAAAGATAATACAGTATCAATCAATCGTTCGAAAAATAAAGCTAAGGATAAGTTTTATTTTAGAGACTCCTATGCCTATAAACACTCTGGCATGGTTATTGACGGTTACCAAAATGGTACTATAGAAAAAGGTAAATTTGAGATTACAGAAAAACCAGAATTTTCTTTAGGGTTTGAAAATGTAAATTTTGATAACGGAATTGATGGTGCTATAGATAGTTGGAATGGTATAACGATCAAAGGTGGTATCCAGGCGAATTTAGCAAAAATTAATATGAGAAGATGGACTGGATATCAATTTTGGGGAGATACTCAAGCTAGTATTTTTGAGGGAAATTTAGGTGGAGATTTTGAAGTTAATAGTTCTGGTTTAACAGTGGGGGCAAATGCAGGTTTTAATATTGCAAATATAAAGCCTAAAATTAAATTAGAGATGGGAGGAAGTACATTTAATTTGGATACTGATTTTTTATATGGATTTAATGCTGGTGCTAAAGGTCATGTAGGTTATAATGAAAAAGGATTTAATGCAAGTGGTGCTATTAGTAAGCCTAGCATAGGAGGAGGTATAAATTTAAAAGGTAGCATAGAGACTGATAATAGTGAAGTAACATTGTATGAATATAATTCAAATAAAAAAAATAAATCAGATAAGATCAAATAATTATAATTATTAGTGATATCGGAGCTAATAAATGAAAAGTAAAATTGTAAAATTATTAAATTTAATAAGGTTTAGAATAATTGGCACAATTCTTTTATCAATTACAATAACAGTCAATGCTATTGAAGCAACTGCCCCAAATATAGACTATAGATTTATTATTCCAATATTAGTAATGGGTACAATATTATTATGGCCTTTAATTCGAGGAAGACGTATTGTTAGTCGCATTTATAGAAAAAGCATGAATAAATATAAATCGAGATTAAAAGTATGTTTATATTTCGTTTTAGGATTTCATAATAAACTTGTTGGAATACCAATTAAACAAAAGAGTATATTGGGATGGGCAAATTTATGTATTTCCATTATAGGGGCGGTTAGTATTCTTAGTTGGATGTATATAAATAATATCTCGATTTGGATATTTATATTTACTTTTGTTTTATCTATATATAGAGTATTAAAAGTAATATATAGTTAAATTAAGCTTAATATTGACATCTCTCTCTTTGTATTGCTACAATATTGTGTATAATATATGCGATGAAGCAGAGTAGTAAACCTCTCTAGCGAGTGAGGATGGTGTAAGCTCACATTTGGTTGAAGGCGCTGTAGAGCATTGGCAGGAACGCAGGTATCTGTTAGTAAAGGCCAACATAGAAAAAAGAGGGCGCAAGCCAAATAGGGTGGAACCGCGGGTATACTCGTCCCTGTAACGTTTTTCGTTACAGGGACTTTTTTGTTTGTAACGAAATGGTTGATTTTATGTCGGTTGTGTAAAGTGGAGGCAGCAATGACATTTCAAGAGATTATTTTAAATTTACAAAAATTCTGGAGCGATCAAGGTTGTATCGTTCAAAATCCATATGACATCGAAAAGGGCGCAGGTACAATGAACCCTGCTACATTCTTACACGCTATTGGTCCTGAACCATGGGCTGTATGTTATGTAGAGCCTTCTCGTCGTCCAGCAGACGGTCGTTATGGTGATAATCCTAACCGTTTGTTCCAACATCATCAATTCCAAGTTATCGTGAAACCATCTCCAGATAATATCCAAGAATTGTACTTACAATCCTTAGCAACTCTTGGTATTCATGCTGAAGATCACGATATTCGTTTCGTTGAGGATAACTGGGAATCTCCAACATTGGGTGCTTGGGGCCTTGGCTGGGAAGTATGGCTCGACGGTATGGAAGTAACGCAGTTCACATATTTCCAACAAGTTGGTTCCATCGATTGTAAACCAGTTTCCGTAGAAATTACATATGGTTTAGAACGTTTGGCTATGTACATTCAAGGTGTAGAAAACGTATATGACCTTAAATGGAATGAAAATGTTACATATGGTGACGTTTGGCATGCTAATGAAGTTGAACAATCCGTATATAACTTTGAATTAGCAGATACAGATATGCTTTTCAAATTGTTTGATATGTACGAAGCAGAAGCAAAACGCGTTTGTGCAGCCGGTTATGTATTACCAGCTTACGACTATGTATTGAAATGTTCCCACACATTCAACTTGCTTGATTCCCGTGGCGCTATTTCCATCAGCGAACGTACTGCTTTCATCGGCCGCGTACGTGCATTAGCTCGTATTTGTGCACAACAATACCTCGCTAAACGCGAAGAATTAGGATTCCCACTTTTGAAAGGAGATAAATAAGATGGCAAAGGATTTATTATTTGAAATCGGTGCAGAAGAAATTCCTGCCGGCTTTATGCCACATATCTTAGGTCAATTGAAACAATTGGCTGAAACAAAATTAAATGATGCCCATCTTCCTTTTGAAAGCATCGCAACATACGGTACACCACGTCGTTTGGCTCTTATCGTGAAAGGTCTTGCTGACACATCTGCGGAAATTAGCGAACGTCATAAAGGTCCTTCTGCATCCATTGCATACGATGCTGACGGCAATGCTACAAAAGCAGCTATCGGTTTTGCTCGTGGTAAAGGTCTTGATGTAGCAGATCTCGTTGTTGAAGACGGCTATATTTATGCTGAAACTAAAACTGCAGGGGTTTCTGCAAAAGATATCGTCACAGATATGTTACCTCAATTGATTACAGGTCTTAACTTCCCTAAATCCATGCATTGGGGTAATTTAGATGCTAAGTTCGTACGTCCTGTACGTTGGCTTGTAGCATTACTTGATGAAGAGGTAATTCCTGTAGAATTTGCTACTGTAAAATCTGGTAATGTAACACGTGGTCATCGATTCTTAGGGGCTGATGAAATCACTATCAAAAATGCAGCATCCTATGTAGACACATTAAAAGAAAACTTTGTTATGGTTGATCAAGACGCACGTCGTGAATTGATTTCCAAACAATTACATGATATTGCAGCTTCTAAAAACGCATCCATCGTTTGGGATGATGATTTGTTAGAAGAAATTAACTATCTTGTTGAATGGCCTACAGCATTGTGTGGTGGTTTTGAAGAGTCCTACTTGGCACTTCCAGATGCAGCTATTATTACACCTATGAAAGACCATCAACGTTATTTCCCATTGGTTGACCAAAACGGCAAATTATTGCCAATGTTCTTAACAGTTCGTAACGGATCCGATCATTCCATCGAAGTAGTTCAAGCTGGTAATGAACGTGTATTGCGCGCTCGTCTTGATGATGCTAAATTCTTCTTCAATGAAGATCGCAAGAAACCTCTTATTGACCGTCAAGATGGTTTGACTAAAATCGTATTCCAAGAAGGTCTTGGTAACTTAGCAGATAAAACTGAACGTTTACTTAAATTGGGCCGTGTATTTGGTGAAGAATGTGGTTTACACGAAGATGCAGCTGTTGTGTTAGAACGTGCTACAGAGCTTGCTAAAACTGATCTTACAACTGGTATGGTTACAGAATTCACTGAATTACAAGGTGTAATGGGTAAAGAGTACGCTTTACTTGATGGTGAGTCCGAAGAAGTGGCAGAAGCTATTTTCGAACAATATTTACCACGTTTTGCAGGCGATGTATTGCCTCAAACTGAAGCAGGTAAAGTATTGTCTATCATCGATAAAGTAGATAACATCGTTGCCACTTTCAGCCGTGGCCTAATTCCTACAGGCTCTCAAGATCCATATGCATTGCGCCGTCAAACAATTGGTATTTTGAACATCTTGCTTGGTAGCGAATGGAATATCAGCTTACGTCCAATCTTCAAAGCATCTATGGAATTGCTTAATGTACCAGCTGAAAAACAAGACGAATTGCTTGGCCAAGTAGAAGAGTTCTTCACACTTCGTTTGAAAAATATCTTCCTTGATCGCGAAGTTCCTCATCATGTAATCGACTTATTGTTATCTAACAACGAATTGTCCGTTGCTGATGCTGAAGGTCTTGTAAATGCATTGTTAGCTAACCGCATCGATGAAAACGTTGAACTTGTTCAAGCCTATACTCGTATGTACAATCTTGTAAAAGATGTGGAATATACTGGTGTTAATAGCGATTTATTGAAAGAAGATGCTGAAAAAGAATTGTTCGAAGCTGCTTCTAAAGCATCTGAAGCAAGTAGTGCTGCTTGGGAAGCAGGCGATTATGATGCAGTCGTGGCAGTTCCAGCTACTTTAGTTCCAGCCATCAACAAATTCTTTGAAGATGTAATGGTTATGGATAAAGATGAAGCTATTAAAGCTAACCGTTTACAACTCGTTCGTTTAGCATACAGTGTAATGGCTATTATTGGCGATATTAGCGCATTAAAATAACATATTTCAGTAAAACTTAAAAATTTTACAATGATATACAAGAGAAGAGGTACCGTGTGTACCTCTTTTTTGCTTTTACGAAGAATATGCAAATTTTATGCAGGATTTTTAGAGACTATGGCGAATACTTTATAATATACAAAGTTGTATGAGGAGATAGATGATTATGAATCATGATGAATTATATAAAGCCTTATGTAAGGTGCCAAGCGGCAAAGAAAAGTCTCGTGATAGAATTATTATTGAATTATATATGCGTTCCCAAGGAGCATCACAGAAGCAGTTAGTAGATGCTCTAAATATGCGTCCTGCTACTGTGTCGGAGCAGACAGATATTCTCATTGAATTGGGATATGTTACAAAACATATTGATTATATGGATAAACGTATATCTGTAGTTACTTTAACAGATGAGGGGAAACGGTTAGGCAAAACTCTTTTACATACATATAACGAATTTCTTAATGTAATGTTCTCTGATTTATCGGATGAAGAACAGGAGAATTTATACCGCTTATTAGGTAAGTTAAAACGACCAATTATACGTAAATAATACGTAAATATTTGGATTATTAAAATAATATAGAAAATACTTGCTAACAGTACGTGATTTATGATAATATATTGCTGTTAATTTGAGACAGTCCGCTGCCTATAAGGTGTAGGTATTGAATGTCTGCAAACAGGAGGAAACAATGAACATTATTAACGTACTTGAACAAGAACAACTTCGTACAGACATCCCTACTTTCCGCGCTGGTGACACAGTTCGCGTACACGTAAAAGTAGTGGAAGGTACTCGTGAACGTATTCAAGTGTTCGAAGGTTTGGTAATCAAACGTCAAAACGGTGGCGTACGTGAAACTTTTACAGTTCGTCGTATTGCATCCGGTGTAGGTGTAGAACGTACATTCCCACTTCACAGCCCACGTTTAGCTAAAATCGAAGTTATGCGCCGTGGTGTTGTTCGTCGTGCTAAATTGTACTACTTACGTAACCTTACTGGTAAAGCTGCTCGTATTCGCGAAAAACGCTAATGTTCATAAAAGGCTGCCGTTGGCAGCCTTTTATTTTTGCTAAAATTAGATATGAATAGTTCTATTTTATTATTCTATGAATTAAAGAGTTATAATAGAGGAATATAGAGCTATAAAAAGATAAATATAAAATATACTAAGTATCTCTATGAGATGTATATAGAATATGTAGAAAGGATATAAAATGGCAGATTCACCTATCGTACATTGGTTCCCTGGGCATATGGCGAAAGCTACTCGTATGATTACAGAGTACATCAAAAAGGTAGACGTAGTTATCGAGTTATTAGATGCGCGTATTCCTCGCTCTAGTGCGAATCCTGTAATCCTTGAACTCGTTGGTCAAAAACCACATATTGTACTGTTAAATAAAGTTGACTTAGCAGATCCTAAAGCCACAAAGGAATGGACTGAATTCTTTACTAAACAAGGCATTACAGTATTGGCTATCGATTCTAAATCTGGCAAAGGCAATAAAAAATTACTATCTACCGTAGAACGTCTAAGTAAACCTATCATTGATCGTTGGGTAGCGAAAGGTATTCGCAGTCGTTCTGTTAGGACTATCATCTTAGGCATTCCTAATGTTGGTAAATCTACATTGATTAACTCTTTAGCTGGTTCTGCTGCAACGCGTACAGCTAATAAGGCAGGTCATACACGTGGTCAACAGTGGGTTAAAATCGGTAAAAATCTTGAATTGCTTGATACACCAGGTGTATTATGGCCAAAATTAGAGGACCAACGTGCAGCGGCTCGCCTCGCTATGACAGGTGCCATTTCCGATGATGTTTATGATTTAGAGCATGTTATAAAACAGTTATTAAATTACTTATTGACGAACACGCCAAATATTTTGGTAGAGCGTTATAAATTAAAAGAAGAAGAGATGACTGATGTTGATACGATTCTTGAAAGCATCGGACGTCGTCGAGGTTGTCTTGTAAGCGGTGGCATTGTAGATTTTGACAAGGCTCGCCGTATTATCTTGCAAGATTACCGCAATACTAAGTTAGGTACAATTACTCTCGATCAAGTTGATGAAGAACCGTACTACCCTGCAGATGGTGAGGAGAGTCATAATGGATAAGGATATATTTTTTAAGTTAAAAGTAGCAGATATTAAAGCTCTCTTTGAAACTGAACAAGCCTTAGAGATTTTGTCTTTTGCTCAAGAGGATACTCGTAGTTCTGTACAGAAATTAGCTGCTTCTTATATTAAGCGTCAAGAAAAAGAGTTAAAAGAACAGCAACGCCTCATGGGTATGTATGACTATGAAGGCATGTTCTATGATCAAGGTATCTATCATGTGGCTGGCGTTGATGAAGTGGGGCGTGGGCCTATTGCGGGGCCTGTTACGGTAGCTGCTGTTATCTTGCCACCTATGACATTAATTCCGGGGCTCAATGACTCTAAAAAACTAACAGAGGAAAAACGGGAAGCACTCTATGATATTATCATGGACGAAGCCGTTGCTGTTAGCTGTATTTCCTACGGTCCAGAAAAGATTGATGAACTCAATATTTATGAAGCAACGCGACAAGCGATGTATGAGGCTATTCGTACGCTCAGCGTACCAGCTGAAGCAGTAGTAGCCGATGCTATGAAATTGCCTGATTTGAGGATTCCCGTTGAATCCATCATTAAAGGTGATAGCAAAAGCGCTAATATTGCTGCTGCATCCATCATTGCTAAGGTTACGCGAGATCGATATATGAAGAGCCTTGATGATGAGTTCCCTGGCTATGGCTTTGGTATTCATAAAGGTTACTATACGGAATTACATAAAGAAGCTATCGAGCAACAAGGGGTAACACCGCTTCATCGTAAGAGCTTTGAGCCTATTAAATCTATTGTGCGTTGGGTTAAACCTGACTAAATTTTAGTTATTTATATATGGATAATAAATTTATTTTATAATTAGACTATCAAGTTAAG
>ERZ773044.92-NODE-92-length-49827-cov-60.7094_pt1 | contig 49827 bp, 73 predicted proteins | sample MGYA00511897_ERZ773044 | MGnify/ENA primary metagenome ERZ773044 (study PRJEB29015, sample SAMEA2738116) | human oral metagenome | biome: human oral; feature: human-associated habitat; material: saliva | place: China | collected 2170 ...
TGCCCTAATTTTTTGTTTCCTTAATGCGTTTAATTTTTCCATTTCCTAGATATAACTGATAGCGAATCGCTCCTTTACTGGTCTGAAATTCAACCTTAGCCAGGGACGAATTGCCTCCAGCTCGGTCAAATGTGATACTTTGGCCTGATGGTGCCTGAATTCCTTTAGGAACTGTCAACTTTTGACTACCATTGCTAATGGTCTGCCCATCTAGATTCAGACTAGTCTTTTGCTGACTGGCTACACTGCGTTTTTGAGTTTCTCGATAGAGTTCTTCAAACTCCATAAAGAAAATCTGTTCCTCTACCGCCGCAAAAGTGGACTGGACAGAGCCGGACAAGCCCAAGGCAAGGATACTTACAAGTCCTAAAACTAGAAGACTTTCAAACATGGTAAAGGCCTTAATCTGCAACGGTTTGATTGGTCTTTTGTTTAGCATGGTATTCTTTATAGGCTTTAGCCTGCTCTTCTGTGATTCGCCCATCTGCTTTTAACTTGCTTAGGCTAGCTTCTTCATTTTTATCCAAGCTATAAAGTTCTGCCTGGCTTTCCACCACCTTAACAACAGCAGCTTTTCCTTTGTCATTGACCGCATCTTTTTGCTTGGTCAAATTAGGTACAAAGAGCAAGAGAAGTACGCTGATAATGAGCAAGACCACCAACATCTCAATCAACGATACTAAAATTATTGATTTTTTCCATCTCATACATCTTTACAGAATGTAGCACTAGATCCCGATACTTCCAAGTGCTGACCATATACTCAATAACCTCTTGGTCCTCTATCCTGCATTCCATAAGTAATAATAGCTTGACCGTATACTCATTTTTCAAAATCGGCACCTGGTAAGTTACATCTATCCAATGCTCAAAACCTAGGTCTGTCTGCTCTACGCTTGCAAGTTTAATGTTCAAAATGTTCATATTTTCTTCCTCCTTACTTATCTATTCGTAAAAAAAAAATTAAAAAGTAGTGAAAAAATCATTACTTTTTTTTATTTTTAACAAAACACCGTTTTTGACAATAATCAAAAAATGAAAAGGATCTATTATTAACAAAATGGCGTTTTTGACAATAATGCACCACGATTTTCTCTTCCTATTCTTTAAGAAAACGCTTTTTTGAACAATAGGATTTAGATTTTGCTTTCTAATCGTTCAAAATGCGTGTTTTTGCAAAATAGAAATTAACTCTAATTTTGTTAACCTCAACAAAATTGGCAACCAAGGGCTTTATAAAGCTAATTGTTGACTTCAACAAGTCAATTTCATAGCAAACAAAAAAACCGCAAGCTATTGCCTGCGGTTGGTGTAATCTATTTTGAAATTCTTTCTGTTTTTATTTTTCTTCTTTTGGTTTATCGACGACAGTGATAAGCCCGTCTGGTTCGGTTTTGAATGCTGGGTCTGTGTGAAGTTCACCGTTTGCCTTCAAGTAATACCAGCCGTCTCCCGATTTGATGAATTGTTTAGACAGCATATAACCATCTTTTTCTTCCATGAAATACCATGTTTCACGATATTTAACCCAGCCAGTAGCCATGCGACCATCTGACTTGAAGAAATACCATCGATGGTTGAGGAACATCCAACCTGTGACCATTGCGCCACGTTTATCAAGATAGAACCAATCTTTGCCATCATTAAACCAACGGTTTATTAGGCAGTATCCACGTTCATCGAAGTAGAACCACTCATTGTTGATTTTCTTCCAGCTGTTTTTTGGATAAGAGCCATCTGACTCCTCCCACCACCAGCCTGTTTCATTGCGTTTCCAGCCAGCTTCAGATAAGCCACCTTCGATGTCTTTCTTGAACTGCTCACGACTGATACCCCATTTGGCCAGATAAGGATACGGATCAACGTGGTCAGAATAGTTTCGAGGTTGATTGTATGTGCAATACTGATGTGTCTTGATTCCTGCTAGGCTGTCAGAATCCAGCGTTTTCGGAATCCCTGCTTCATCAGCAAGATTCCGCAAAAGCTCAACATAGAGCTTATAATCACGCATAAACTCTTCTTTTGTGCTATGACTCTCGATCAGCTCAACTTGGCCGTATCCTTCAACGTTCCAGCCACCTCCCACGTCATAGGCCCCCATATCTGTGTACCAGGTCTGCATTACACGGCCGTTCCCGACAACGTGCGAGAAAAATCCTGAATCAACAGGACGACGCATATGGTAGTCTGCTTCATTTTGGGCTGTTGAGTTTGGATTACCAGTTGAATGAGCATGAATCTGACGATATGGTTGCTCTCCAACCTGTGGCAAATCAGTTCTTAGTCTGCTTGTATCAATATCCATGCTATTATCCTTTCCAAGCGTCATTCATCTGCTTCACTGCTGATTCAACGAATACTTCAAGCTCTTTATCTGTCATAGAGACATTGTATTTTTTAAGCTCTGAAATCATGTATAATTTAGCCTGCTCAAGCTTTTCATCACCTTTGTAGCCTGTTTCAGTCGCTACCTGCTCTACTGCGTGTACTGCATTTTTAGCTAGGATTTCAGCGATTTTTACCGCTTTTTCTCCACCTTTTCGCAAAAGGTAGTCTTTCACTGCTTTTACAATACTGCCTGTTGCCACTGCTAAAAAGCCTGTCGCAAAAGCGATAATCAATTCATTAAATTGTGTCATTTATTTTCCTCCTTAATCAGTCGGGAACAGGTCCTCTGTGAAGTAAGAGAAACTATTGATGTGTGTTTCATCTTCTTGTTCTTGGCCAGAATTTGTAAATACATTCATCGTTAATTCTCCATTTTTTACGTTGAAAATTGCCTGACCTAAAACATCTATATGTGATGAATTATCTTCTATATGTTGAGGGCTTTTTGTCATCGGGAGTAAAATAGATGTAGGTGTGTTAAATCCTATTGTCGGAAGAGAATATCCTGCGAAGTTGTATCCCAAATAACCTCCCTTAATTGTCAATCCATATTCTGACTTATTACTTATTTGAACGTGAACCATATCTTCTATTCTGCGTATTTTTAAAATATTTCCAGTTTCATCATTTCCATCTTTTATAGTTATCCAGCCAGTATCTTTTTTCTGACTTCCATCACCAGTCGAACGATTTTCCAACGCTTTCAAACGTTGTTTAACTTCAGTATCATTGTAGACTACTGTATCTTTATCTTGCTTTTTCTCAGCTATTTCGTGCATTTCTTCTTTAGTCGCAAAACGTGTCTTGATATCCTTGATATCCTTACCGATTGCGGTTGCTAGGTTTTCAAGGTTAGTCATATGCTTCACGCTTTCGCTTGATTGTAAGTCTCAACTAAATCAAGATTAGCAATCTGGTCTACACGACCGCTGACTTCGGTTACCTTGCCGAGAAGTGCGCCGTTTTCATCCTGTCCCATATTCGTGATTTTTTCAGCAATTTCTTTCAAAGTATCAAGATTTTCAGGTACTGACTCGCCCAAGATTTCAGCTTTGACTTCCGTTTTAGCTTGAGTGACTGCCTGTGAAATAGCTTGCGTCATTGCTGAAGTTTCTACTTTAGTGCTGACGCTTTGTTTAACTTCCTTGATATCTGCTCCAACTGCTTGTGCGAATGCTGTTAATTTTGTAGTTTCCATTTTTTTCTATACCTTTCCTAAGTTGTAAAAAAAGAGTAGGTCTGGAAATTCCGGACATACCCCGCCATCTGTTACTGTTTTTTCTGCAAGTTGTTTCTCAACTTCCTTTGCGATATCCAACTCTTTGAGAGCGTGGATTTCATTTGTGACCAGATTCTTATCCGATTTTGTGATTCTAATTTGAGTCGAGTCGTCGCTTGGGAATACATACCCTGCCACGCAAATTTCGAGATTGTACGTTCCTTCTGGCAAAATACCATCTAGATTAAATACTACTGATCCATTCGTGACAGTCGAAGTATGCTTCCATTGCTCGCCATCTTTTGTCAGCGTGATTTTCGCCTCCTGCCCATCAAGCGATGGGATAGGGTCCTTATTCTCATCTAGCAATTCAAAACCAAAAGAAGAGGCTAGATCGCCTTGCTTGACGACCAAACCCCCGTCTATTCTTGCCAAGTTCGTTGAGTTACTTCTATTTGCGCATAACATTTCGCCCTCCTTTAATCGTCGTCGTCCAAAATTTCCGCGCGGATATCCAGCTTTTCAAAATCGCTGAAAAGGCGGTCTATGTAACCATTTCCGCCTAAAGCTTTATAGCTTTTGTGCATACTTTCCACCAATGAAAATTCATCACGGGAAGTGTACTTTCTGCGGATAGCTCTCCGCATATCACGGCCAAGGCGCAACTTCATGGTATTTAGATGCGCCTCATCGTGTACTTTAAGCTTTTCCTGCACTTCATCGATTTTGGTATTACTATCTTTTGCGGTTTTTTGTACGTCATCTATCTGCTTCTTAACATCTCCAAGCTCTGAGACAATCTTTTCTGTCTCTTCTTTCGCTTTTTTCGGCAACCGATAGCTTATCCATGCAATGATTGTCGGGGTCAGTACTGGCATTACACTTGTAAAAAAATGTTCGATTTTATCAAAAAATTCCATAAGCCCCCATTTTTCTAGAATAAGAAATTCTTGATAATCTCGTCCGCAATAGCCTTGTGTCCTAAATCACCTGGATGACTTGCAACACCGGCGTTGGTAATAGTGTAGTTAGAACCGTCTGGGAGTCTCAATGCCTTGCCCATTTCAGACTTGTACTTGGCATCCTTAGAATACTGGTAGATGTCAACGAATGTAACACCCAATGGCTTACAGATAAGCTTGATTCTCTCCACAAAGTCTGGTGAAGCGTAGTAGATACCAACCCAATAGATTAGAGCCTTTGGCGATGCCACCCTAATCCAGTTCACAAGATTAGGGATGTCTGTTTCAAGGTTCTTCCGCTTCTCGTCAGTATTTAAGTTATCGCCAAACTGCAAAATGACAATATCTGTATCAGGACCTAGTGATTGCTTCATTTTACTGTCGAATGTACCACGTCGATTGTTTGGATCAGATTCCCAATCTGCACCATTCCCACGCTCTACTACTGCGCTAGGGTTCTTAGACAAGATATAGTTTTTAACAAGAGTGAAGTAATCTTTATCTGGCGCACTAGCAGCCATACCCATGCCCTTAAGCCATGGATGGCTTAGGATTGAGTTACCAAACACCGCTACACGGCTAGGGATATTTGAAACTGTTGACAGATTGCCATTGTTATCAATCAACAAGCGGAACTTAGTGCCATTTGGGCTAGTAATCATCGGTGTTTTCTTAAACAGTTCAAGTTCTGTAACAATAGATTCGATTTTATCCGTTTTTTGTTTCAGTGTCTCTGCTTTCTCAACAGCGGTCTCATTTGCTACACGGTAGCTAAACGGGATAGCTTGCCCTGTCTCGTACATAATCTTGCCAGAATAGCCGGCATTATTAGTAACGTGTTGAGCGTCTTGAATCAAATTACGTTCACCCTTTGAAGCATAGACTTTATTATCTTTAGCTTCAAAAAAGAGTTGCTCTCCGAAGAAGATTTCCTTGTCTTCATCTCGAACATTTAACGTATTGTATCCAGCGGCAAGCTCCTTTTGAAAGATTCGAGGGGATACAATCAAATCGTTCTGGTCGATGTTACCGATAGCGAAATTGTATGTTCCCGCGTCCTTAACGTAGACATCGATGGTATCGATAAAACCACGGCTCTTCTCCCACTTCTTGATAGGACTCATGTAGCCGAGATTATTAATCGTCGTTGATTGTGTTGAATCAATACCAGTAATATCTGCCCCAAATTGAATCCTAGACGTATCTGGCATGACGAACGGAACCTTGGACGCAATGGCACTAGAACCAAAATTAAGGTTCTCAAGATAATGAGCTTGAGCGTTTCCGCCTTGGATGACCTTCGTAGGATTGTCTGATGTCCCACGACTAATCAGGATATAGCCGTTTTCTGCTGGAGTAAAATCTTGGTTAACTAATACGTCTGTAGTAGAGAATGTTTTAAGCTTCTTCCCTGAAATGTCGAAAAAGTGAGTAAATACTCCTCGGATGTTTCTTAATCCGTAAGTCTGACCTGCTTGCATGTAAATCTTGGGATAAGTGCCCCAAGTGGAAGCGTCGTAAGTGCCGTTTCCGTTACCAGACCAAGCCTTACCTACTTTGAATGTTCGTTCATCAACCAGCTGCTTAACGATGTTGACGAAACTCAATTCTTCTGGTTTAACATTTAGCGTCAATTTAGGAATTTTAAGCGAGACATAGCCATCAGGCAAGTTCGAGAAGTCAACGTTTGCTTTTTTCAACTCATCAAGCGAAGCGTTAAACACTCTAGCCGTTTCGTCTGGTTTAGAAGATACATAGAGCATACAATCTTCTGGCGGGATGTATTCTGTAGTTACCAAGTCATCCGTTTCCGAGAATTTCTTGACTAATCGACTTCCATCGCTTGAAATGGCAAATGAGAATATTCCTCGGATGTTTGATAAGTAATACTTATGTCCTTTTTTAATTGGGACTGGCATGAATCGAAGCCATCCATTAGAAGACCACGTACCTATTGATGTGTTATTCCAAAGGTAGACAGAACCTTCAATCTTATCTCTTAGAAGTTGCTCAATTGATTCTGTGAAGTCAATATTGTCAGCTGTCACTTCATCCACGTTGAGGCCTCTAGATTGATAAACCCCACCTTCAGTCCATCTTCTGCCGCTCTCGTTAAAGTAGTACCATTTACCTGTGCTGCTTGCGACAACAATACCGTTGGCACCGTTTGGATAAGTACGCTGAATCTCTTCCAGCGAGCTTAGAACGGCCTTGGGTGCACTAGAGGAAATAGCATTAAATTTTGATTCAATCCACTTCGTGCTCGCTTTTCCATCAAGGTTTTTGGTCATGTTGTCGAGACGCTCTGAGAGTGTATTGAAGGTGTCTCTGGATTTAACTACTTCCATGTCAGTGTTCCCACTCTTAGTAGCGTCGTCGTATGTGGTTTCTATTCCGAGGGCAATGGCCTCACGGACATCAGCCCCTTTTGTTTTTTTGCGGATAGCGTCAACAAGGACGCTAATTTTATTAGTTTTTTCAAGAGGGGTCACATCATCATATAAATTCAAGCGTCCCTCTGCTTCAGTTTGTGGCATTAAGCACCTCCTAATTCGTTTCGTAATCGAGCAATCTCAGATTCAAGCTCGCTAATACGCTGTGCACGCTCTTGCTGACTCATATTGAACGCTGAAAGTTTAGCGTCATAGTCAGATTTAGCAAGCTTGTAATCTTCGAGAGCTCTGTTGTATGCTTCCTTCTCAGATTCTGTTGCATTAGTAGCCAGTGGTTTCGGAGCTCTTGGCTCGACAGGCTTAGACTGACTAGCAGATTTAAGCACAGATAATTGAGTATTCAACTGATCTATTTTCTTCTGTTTGGTAGCTATCGACTGGTCTAGTTTGAGTTTCTCAATAGAGCTATCAGCTTCCTGAGTTTGCAATTGATAAGCTGATAGAGATTGAGATTGTGAGCCGATAGTTAAATCAACAGACTGTGGTTTCAGTATATCAATCTTCTTCTCCAAAATTTGCAATGTTTCAATTCCAGATAGCGGTGCGTTGATAATCTTGTGCTTATTCCCAATTCTGAACTTACTATATCTACTATCAATCAGATAGCGTTCAACCGCTGAGATTGTCCATTTAGCTAGTGCAATCTTCTGGTTCCTCAAATACTGTTTCCCACGAGCCAAGAGAATGTTAGGGTTGTCAATTTCTGTCCAGATTACTGATTTTCGAATAAAACCAAACTCTTTTATCAGCTCTTCATCAGCCAGATACATCTTCCCATCGTTCACGCTTCGAATATCGAGCTGAGCTCGTGTAACGTCTGGACTTTGGTCTTCCTCTTGACCTTGGTTTTGACTTTGCAAGTCAGCTCCAATTGGGACGATAATCGTAGCGAGACCGTCAAAATCAACCTCTCGACTGGCTGATTTGATGTTCTGACCTAATTTAATCGGACTTTCCTTAGTAGTACCAATATCTTTAGTCCAATCTACATAGATCCTTGTGTTGAACTCTCTTAACGTTAGATAGCCACCAATATTTTTGATTATCCGTTCTCTTACTGTGTCCCAGCTTGAATCATATCCGATATAGCGGAATGGTCGGTCTGACCTACTTTGTACTGTGATATTTCTGGGAGTTATCCGCTTAAATTCCTCAATTTGAACGTTTGCAGATTCAAAGATTATTTTGAAATAGTCCTCAACCCCTTTGTTTGGTAGTTTCTGGAACCATTGGGCAGAATCATGAAGATATGATAAGAAGTCCTCGCAGACAACCTTTTGAACGAATCCATTCGTTGACATTTCGTTGGTCGTAGTTAAAACCCTACCAACAAACTCAACTTCATTATCTCGCAGATTGACGACCTCAATAATTGACTTGAACGGTACCATTTTCTGATACATCGTATGATTCAACGGAATAGCAAACTCTAGTTCGTGAATACTGTTAACCGCTTGTTTAATTTCACCGTGAACAATCTTATTACCTCTCGGACTATATGGGTCGTGGATAACTCTACGGCTTGCAGTGGTTCGATTGAGCTTATCCCAACGCCTATCAAGGAAGCTAGGCCACCAGTAAATGGCATAGCCAGCTTTCTTCGATAAGCCTTCTGGCGTATCTGGTACAGTAATCTTCTTACCGTCTAGGTACTCTTTTTGCCCGTTGGTTCCAACCACATAGAAGTGGGACTGGTAAACCCCGCTCTCAGAATTGTGGTCTACTGTATTGATAGTACAGTACCAATCACCACTCCACTGCAAGGCACTATACCAGATAAGGTCATCTTGTCCTGACTGGTCTGTCCACGTTTGGACTTGCAATTCAGAAATGCCAATACTTGACCTTAGACCTTTAACACGAATAGCATAGCCTGTACTGCTGACATTGAAGATTTCAATACTATCGCAAGATACTGTCATGCCATCACCTCGTTGGAATAGTGCATTGCTACCGTTCCATTCCCTTGTGCTTCGAAATAGTTAATACCAATGTCCAATGTCAGAGCAAAATCTTTGTTTTCGCCCTTTTTCAAGTAGTAAATCGTTCCGTTTGCATCTTTGAGCGTGATGTCTTCACTACAGATAATTAAAGGGCTGATAAATGTATCACCGGAATTAACGAAGTAAACGGGTGTCTTCTTCTTCTCATAGCCAAGATACCACTTAGTCCATGTTGAATTATCATTCTCGAAGTCGAATGTGTCCCAAACATCATCGAAATATTCATCCTCATGGAATGCGAATGGATAACACTTGAATGTGATTGTAGCTACAAGATTCTTCTTGATAGGGTCGTCTGCTACTTTGATGTGCTTAATCTTACCCATCCAGTAGTATCGACGGTCATGGGTGTCTCTGAGCTTGTGTTGCGTTTTAGTAACCATGCTTGACTTGATGTGTCGTTCCGCAACCTTGCGGTTCTCGTAAGTCGTAAATGGTAGTTTGAACTCGTATGTAATTTCTCTTGACTCAAACACACGCTCACCAAGAGCACTAGAGAAGTCAAGCCCCCCTTGCATGTAAGGGATAGACTCAACGATTTCTTTCTCGTCTGGTGTCGGTGCTTCACGTTTTTGAAGGTACCAACCAGACTTCCGACTGTCAAAATCGCCGAACGTGATATATTCTTTAATTTTAGTAATCATAATCTGTGTCGTCCTTTCAAAGTCTTGATTGTGTCAATGGCATTGTTGAAGTTGTTGACCGTACCGCCAACCAATGCACCAGTATCAAGCACCATGTTTTGACCTTGTGCTACTTGCTCTCTCAATTCCGACAAGCTATCAATCACATCTGACAATAGACTTGTTGAGTGAGCGATATAGGCTTCTTGCCTGCTAGATATTTCATCTTTTGGTGTCTTACCTCTCAACGCCTCAACCTTCAATTGACTTGACATTGTAGCGGTCGCACCAGTCAAAAGATTCTTCGATTTCAAGCTAAAATCATTAACATGATTACGAATAGCATCTAAATAGCCTGCAACCTTATCCTGTGACGAATTAAGACCGTCTGAAATACCTAGCCCAATCTGCCAGCCGATATTAGAGTAATCGTCGTTGATTACATCCTGAATAGTTCCTGCCATGTTTGAAATGTTATCCATGACTTTTCTCCATCCAGTCTGAATACCTTGATTCAAACCAGCCATGATAGCCGAACCGTTCTCGATAAGCAGTCTTCTGTCATACGAAACAGGCCCTTTATGCGCCTTAATCCATGCAGCCATATTTGAGACACTAGAGGTAATCTGAGACCAACCTGCATCTATACCTGATTTCAAACCGCCCATAAGTGCAGCGCCATTTGAGTATAGATCCACACCAGAGCCAATTCCTTTCAACGAACTATTTGCATCGTTAACAAAACTTTGTGTAGTTGTAATCATCTGTTGACCTGCTGTTTTCCAAGCTGACACCATCTGGCCACCGTTTGATTGAACTGACGATACGATTGAATTCATCGTATTTTGAACAACAATCTTCATTTGATTTAACGCTGACTGCATAGCTGAAACCATTTGGCTACCACCATTTCGAATAGTAGAAACTGCATTATTCATCCCATTTATTACTGTCGAAACAATCTGGTTCATACACGACTGTTCTGCCGAAATCATTTGAATTCCAGTCGTCCTGATGGTTGCCACTATTTGCCCACCAGCTACATTTGTCGCAGTAGTAGCACCCATCATAGCTGATGAAATAATAAGGCCAAAAGATGCGATTTGAGCAGAAACAGTCGCTGATGATGTCCCTAATATTTGCATGGAATTACCTGCTAAAACAGCTTGAGCATTAAATGAAGCCAAACCAGCACCTGCCATCATTGTAGCTGGAGCTATCGTCATAAGCATAGCGTTAAATTGTATGACTATTTCACCTAAGCCTGTAAGACCAGTTAACGAATTCTGAACATTAGATCCGAAATCGGTCATTGACGATGCTGTAGCTGTCAAAACAGCTGGTAAACCAGTTAATGAAGAAGTGAACGAAGTTAGTAACGCTGGTAAAGCCATTAATGTTGATTGCAAAATTACAGTAGATTGGCCAAGCATCATCATTCCACTACTTAACATTGTCATACCTTGACCAGCAATGGCTAAGCCTGCTCCTTGCGATGCAATTGCTCCTAAACCTGCAGCAGTTGCAGCAAGTGATGCGCTTAAATCAGCTAAACCTGTATTAGTGATCATCACGACACCTTCAGCTAAAGATTTGAAACCAAGGCCAGCATTTAGAGCGGCATCTCCGATTGATTGAATAACTGAAGCTATTGCTTGTAATATACTTGATAAGCCACTACTTAAAGTTTCAATGATTTTACTAATAGCTTCAGCAAATGTTGTGATAGAAGGAGCACATAGCCCCAAAGCTAATCCAAAAGCTGCAACACCAGCAGCTGCAACAAGCATTCCTGCACCAAAAACGGTTGCCCCAGCTCCTGCCACCAAAGCACCAGCTCCTAGCACAAGCAGTCCAGCTCCTGCTACTAGGGCTCCAGCTCCTAAGACAAGCATTGAAGCACCTAGAGCTGCAAGAGCGATTGAGGATGATAATCCATAAGTAGAGATGACAGGCAATTGAACTGCTAACAGCGCTAAACCAACCGAAGCGGCATATACTCCAACACCGATTAATGCAACTGCTGCACCAAACGCTAAAATACCGACTGCTCCTGCAGTCAAGGCAGGACCTAAAAAGGCGAATATTGCTGCAAGCGCAGCGATTCCAACACCCAAACCGACCATGGTTAGGATTGCTCCTGCACCAGCACTTGATAATTGGATGGCAGCTTGAACCAAAAGATAGATCCCTGATGCCGCTAACAATACACCAGCTCCAATCATCAATATACCTGCTCCTAATTTCAAGACAGAGCTTGCAGCTGCTCCTGCACTAGTTCCAACTGCCGTATTTCCAGCACTCATGGCTGTACTAGCAGCCGCATTTGACGCTTGTGCAACTGTAAGACTAAGAGTATTTGTAATCAACGAAACAAGGTTTTTACCGAAATCAAATGCTGACTTCAACCCTTTGGCAACAGCTAATCCTGTTTTAATGCCTTTTAAAGCAACCGCAAAACTTGTTACACCAACAATCAGAGCCTGCCAAACCTCAGGGCTAATAGATTGAGCTAACTTTGAGAACCAACTTACTAGTAGTGAAATGAAATTCACTACTTGTCCAGCGATTGAACCAATTGTGTTCCAGGGAATAGCTTCTCCTAAATTCTTAGCAACTTCAACAGCTGCCCCAGATAAGTCCTTGAATGCACTGTATGCACTATTTATGGCACCTGTGTTAGCAAAAGATTCTACGACAAATTGAAATCCTCTAGCCAATTCTTGTATTACAGCATTTACGAATGTAATTACATTGCTAATCCCTTGGAGTAAATCTTTAAATCCATTCCCTTCGCTAGTAAAGGATTCAAAAAGCGACTGGATTGTCACGACTACATCCCGGAAAGTGTCCTTAACAACATCAAAAACGCCCTCGTCAACTCCAAGTGAAGAAAACAAAGATTTGAACCCTTGCTCAATTTTAGGACCAGCTTCTGCCAGGGCCACCTCAACAGCTTGAGGGAGCTGACGCATGATATTTCCCACCATTGGCACGAAGTTCCCAAGAAGAAAAGTTGAGGTAGTAGAAATGAGAGACTTAAGAGATGGACCGATATCCTCTCCAAGTGTAAGATTGGCTAAAAAGTTTGAAGCTGAAGCCTTCATCGCTTCAAACGAACCGCTGAAAGTAGTTTTAGCTTCTTCTGCTGCAACTCCAGCAATACCAAGTTCTTGTTGAACCAGGTCAATAGCTTCTACAATATCCGCAAAGTTGTTGATATCAAACTTCTTGCCCATCGCTTTCTCAAGCTTGCTGGCATCAGCCAGAAGCCGTTTCATTTCTTGTTGAGTACCACCATAACCTAGCTTAAGGTTGTCCAGCATTGTGTAATTCCCCTTGGCAAAACCTTGGAAAGCCATTTGGATAGAGCCAATGTCTGTACCCATCTTAGCAGAGTTATCAGCCATAGAGAGAATCGCTTTATTAGCTGCTTCTGCCGCCTTCACAGCATCACCACCGAGCGCTTGCTTCAAGCTAGCACCGAAAGAAACCGCCTGCTCAGCGTATGTATTAGCAGAGATTCCTGCTGCGGCTGCAGCTGTAGCATATTGCTTCATGGTGTCTTCAGCGCCCTTATAAAGTGTATCAATACCACCAAAAGATTGTTGTAGCTTAGCGCCCTCATCCAAAGCGGTTGAGAAGACTCCTTTCATAGCACTTCCCAAAGACTGAATCCCGGAAATAAGCGCACCGCTTACGATATTGGCTCCAAGGACAGATTTGAAGACTGAACCTAATTGCGTTCCGCTTTCGGCCAATCCTCCGACCATTCCTTTTAGACGTGCGACTCCTGATTGAGCTTTGTTGCCATCCATATCTACCTGAATGACGACCTTACCATCTGCCATCTTATTACCTCCTTTCTATTCCATATCGTAATCATCATCTTCATCATCATATTCTTCAGAATCAGGCAAAGCATACTCTTTTTTTAGCTTCATCATTTCATCGATGTAAGCTTGAGAATCGCCTTTTCGTGGCTTGTACTTCCTGATTTTGATGACTTCAACGAATTTAGTACCTTCTGGCAATCCTGATAACAGGGCATTAAACTTCTTCCAGTGCAATTTCCCTCTTTCCTCAAGTAAATCAATGCCATACGCCTGCATGAAACTCGCATAAATGAAATCACCATCCAACGAAATATCATATACAGACGGTTCTTTGCTTTGGGTAGAAGGTTCTTTTTGCATCACGTTGCCGGCCAAGTCGTACTCAACCGATACATCTTTCAGTGATTTTAACTGGATGTGTTCCTCGAAAACCTGTTGGAAGATATCCATAGCATCTTCAATCGAGAACAACCCAAATCCATCTCCTGTAAGCATTTTTAAAGCAAAGAAAGGCTTAACCTGTTCTGGTATTTCCTCATCACACCACATTTCAAAGAGTCTAATGATGTTATCAAAGGACATATTGAGAGAGTAGACCTTATCACCAATAACCAACTCATCTGTTAATTTTCGTGATAGATCTAGCATGATTAACCCTCTAAATATTTCTTGATTGCTTTTTCAGAATTTCGATTCTCAAATTCGCTAACGATTCCACGGATTGCTTGGATTAGATAATAGATTGTATCCGTTGTTGTTTCTCTTGAAAATTTATAAACTTTCTCAAAAGCTTCTTCATCGAACAACTCTGTCCAACTCTCTTTAGACACTTTGTAAGCCTCTTCAAAAGCTGACTCATCATCCGCTTCTTCTAGTTTTTTAGCGCGTTTTTCGAGGTTCTGTCCAATTGTTTTCATGCGTTTAATATTTGCATCATTCGCTACATATTCAAGCTGAAACTCCCCAAAATCAACAGGGATGATGTTGCTTAGTTTTTTAATTACGACCATTTTTATCTCCTTTCAAAAAAAGAAGACAAGGCGGATACCGCCCTGTCTCTATTCAGGTAATACGTTTGATTTCTTAGGCTTACGAGTCCATACAATCTTGAATTTGATTTTTTCAAGCTCAGAAGCTTCACCGTCACCAATTTCAATCTCAGAAAGACGAGCTAATCCCTCTTTTTGAGTTTTACCATCAGATGAAACTTCTTTGTACCAAACGATGAGATCATCACCGACCTCGTCTTCTTTATCAGCTACAAAGTTCTGAGCCTTATCTGAGTAATCACGATGCCCTTCAAATGTGCGACCTCGAGTTTTTGAAACGATGATATTTTCTTTAGTTCCATCACCGTCAAAGTATGCTGCATCGTCGTCTTCTTCGTTGTTTTCAGGGGATGACGATTTAATCCCTTTAGCAATCCACATATACGCTTCTTTTTCTGGTGCAGTCTCAGGATTTTCAGCGCTATAAGGACCAATGAAATGTTTTCGTAGTGCGTTTTTGTTCTTTGCCATTTATTCTTTCCTTTCGATTTCAAGATTTGCTGTTACATCCAGCAAATAAGTGTAAAAGCCTTGTTCGTCCAACTCGTTTAAATACGGTTTCTTGACTTCAAGGCCTAAATAGTTATATGAATTGTTCTTGCTTGGTAATTCCAAGCCGATTTTTGATAAGGCAGTGTTAATCTGCCATAGAGTGTTATCAATTAGTTTCTGGTCTTTTGACTTGATTGCAATCTCAAAAGGTAGGTCCACAATTTGCGTCCCTGCCATGTCCTCTTCTACCACATTTCCACCAGGAAGCGGGTATATGACCAATCCCTCATGTTCGTCTAAATAGCCATGTTTTGAGGGGATTTGGGTTTGAACACTTTTGATATGCTCTAATAAGACCTCTGAAAAGTCATTTTCGTGCATTATTTAACTCCCATTGCTTTGGCACCGACCTCTGCCCAATTCTTAGCATATAGAGCTGAGGCCTTCTTATCCCATCTCGGACCAGTTCCAGGTGTTGGTTTTTGACTCAGTAGCTCCTTCTTATTCGCAAAGAAGAACTTTCTTTGTTTCTCAGAAAAGAAACCTTTTCGTTTCTTGCCATAATAGAGCAATCTTGCGTGTGGCGCTGCATAGATAATCGAATCTTGTCGAACGTGTCCGCTAGCTCTCAGTATTCCTTTTCTTTTTGGAACAAATCTATCCATATCCAATAGCATTTGGTTAGCTATGGCTAGTTTTCCTTTTGCGAAATTATCTGGAGAAACTTTCTTTTCAACACCTTTTAAGTCAATCTTTACACTAGCACCACCCATCAAATTACCTCGATTTCATAAGCTAACAGCTTCTTAGTGAACGGATGGTATTGTGGAATAATGTCTTTGACGACATAACTGGTCTCGTCTTCCTCAACGATTCCACCAATAAAACTTTTATCAAGCTTGATAGGGCAGTATTTAGGATAGACAATTACAATCGATGAGTTCCTTTCGCTACGATGATTGCCCGTTCCGGAATGAGAGAAGGTTCTGTCAAACTTGCAAGGCGATAAATAAAGAGGGTCAGAGTACGTCTCTTTCCCCCACTCATCTTTCCCTTTGACCTTCTTAATCGTCAAAGAGTCAGGTAGCATTCGTTTATCTATCATAATCCACCCTCGCAAAGCCAAATCCTGCCATTCTCAGCCAGTTTTCAGCATCTCTCGATAAATTATACCTTTCGGCTAAAGAAAGCGAACCTGAGCCATTCTGAGAGCCTGTGCGATAGCTTACTGATGTTCGTCCTACTGACATACTCGCAATAGATTGTCTATCTTCCGCCGTCATGATACCAGAACTATCTAAATAAGCAATCTGAAAGGCTGTGGCACGTTTGACAGCCTTCTTTCTTGCCTCAATATCGGTATCAAAGCTATTCATAGAGTAAAAATCCCTAGTATAAGCATCGATAGTCATTTCAGCTCGTTGTAGCAATTGCTCAAAATTGTCAACCGAATCAAAACCTAAATTTCTGAACTCTTCTCTAGTTAAGTAGGTCATGACAACACCACCTTACATTAAAAAGTCGGTTGATTCAGGAACTTCTGGAACTGGTTCTGTAAGTTCTACAGGTGCTACATCTGGCTCGATACACTCAAGCCATTCTTCACCGAAGTGAGCGGTTGAGCGTCTGTTGATTTCATCCGCTTCAGCAGATGTCATTTCATAAACAACACCTTCATCGAATTGTTGCCCTGTTTTTTCAACATAAAAATTATTTTTTGCTTCAAATTTGGCCATTTAGAACCTCCAAAAGCTCATCTTTGGATTTGGTTGAATAACCTTCAATCCCTTTTTCTTTAGCAAGAGCTTTCAGCTCTGCCAAGGTCATTTCGGAAAGTGAATAAGTTGTCAAAATTTCTGCGATTTGACCATCTTCAATTACTTCTTCAAATCCATCAGCGATTAGCTGAGCTTCTAGCAAGCTACCTTCTTGCACAGTATAGACTTGGTTCAATTTTTCGTATTTACGCATTTTCTACCTCCTTAATTAAGCGGATTTGTGAGATACATAGACACCATCTTGTTTTGATTGCAAGACAAAAAGATCGTGATAGAGACGGTTTTGGTACAAGTATCCGTCTCCTTCTGTATGCTGACCTGGGGCAAATAGATAAATTGAGTTGAATTTAGCTTTTGCGATTACAGCAGGTTTAGCCACGATCAAGAAGTTAATGTTTTTACCGTCAGAAGCCTTAACAAAACCTTCTGAGAAATCAAATTTAGTCTTGAAGCGTGCATCATCCCATACTTCAATAAGCTGAACTCCGTCAAGTGAAGTGACACGAGTGTCAATGCCTTGAGGTGATGTAGTAGCGATTGAGCGTGTGAACTCTTTAGAGCGTTCCAAGAAGTCCATAACTTCGCTAGAAACATACATAACGATGTTCTGAGCTCCATATTTACGAACCGGCAAAAGAGCAGCCTTCAATTTAGTGTAGACGTTCACTTCTGACAGATCATCTTCAGACTTGAAGTGGTTGTTTGTGATAGCTTCTTTAGCAATTTTAGAGAAGCGGTAAGCATCCACTTCTGGAGTTGCATGCTCTGTGATGAATGTGTTAGATACGTTAGCAGCAGAAAGCTCTTGGTTAGTTTCGTCTACGTCTGCAGCATCCACGAAGAACTCGACGTCACGGTCGAATCCTAGTGTATAAACTTTCTTGTCGTTTGAAACTGTACCAGAATTGTAACCTTTAGATCGAGTGTGCGCTTTGTAGCCAGTAACTGAAATTGTAGGTAATTCGAACGACTTAGCGCCCAGCCAGTTTACTTGTGGTGTTTCCAAGATGCTTGTAAGTGCGCCTTGCATCAATTTCTTTTCAAAAGTGCCTTCGTGTTTAGTAATATAGTTGATTGTCATTAATCATTCTCCTGTTAATTATTTAGTCCTAGAGCCTTTAAAAAGGCGTCTTCTTGGTTCGTTCCAGCTGTCGGATTACCTCCAGTTGAAAACGTTGGTTTCTTCTCCTCAGACTGCTCTGTACGACCAAACTGAGGATATTTCTGTAACACTTGACCAATAGCATCTTCGATAGATACTTCATCGGATACCAAGCGAGCAGATAGAGTGATGACATCGTCCACAGATTCAGCATTTACTCCCAAAGTTAAAGCTGACAACTTAGCTTCCAGGTTTTTCTTGTCTGACAAAGCCTGTTCCAGTTCTTTCTCTTTAGTAGCAAGTGCTTCGGACTGTTTCTCAGCCTCGCTCTTTTGTGAGTCCTTCCACTCTTTGAGTTGTTGGAGTCCTTCTTTAGCGCTCTTGAAATTTTCAAACCCTAGGTCTTTGAAGATTTTCTCTTGTGCTTTCTTGGACTCTTTAGCTACAAGACCAGTCACCTCTTCTTGAGTGAAAGTCTTGACAGATTGCTCTTGAGTTTGTGACTCGATGTTTTCTCCAGCATTGACTGGCTGGTCAGCTTGTGTTTGAATGTCTTCTGGCATTCTTCCGTCCTCCTAAAATTAGGTATTATCTTCCGTTCTTTACCGACTGCGGATAAAGTCAAGTAAAAAACCGTACGGGATTCCATACGGTTAGGGCATAAAAAAACCGCCTCGATTTCGATGCGGTTAGATTATTTATTTTTCAATTGTTTCAGTTTCTTTTTGCATTCAATTCCAACTTTTAGAGTTGAAATTACTGCTGAGATTACTTCGAATAATTTAATTATTACGAACAAAATTAATGCAAAAAATATAATCCAACCTAGTAAAATTGACACCCAATCCCATATAAACATGTCTTTACTCCTCTACCTTTTCATATGTTTCTTTAAAGATGTCAGGCTTGCATGGATAGTACTCGCCCTGAACTCCTTTAATGATATAATCACCTTTTTTAGCTACCATATCACCTTCAAGTGTCGCAATCCATATATTCCCAAGTGCATCAAACCAAATCTTATTTTCTGCAAAGTCAATTACCTCTTTATGGTTATTGCCGTTCCACTGCACAGCCTCGACCACTACTGGTTTCTTTCTGTATTTCATTTGTTCTCCTTTATTATTTGAAAAAAAAAGCATTGTGAGTTATAATTAAGTTAAGGTAAAGGTGGTCTAACGCCCATGAAGCAGCTTGCTGTGGAGGCGGTGGGTCACCTTTATTTTTTATTTGGTTTTAAAATGTCTATCAATTCTTCGCCGTCTTTTATAATTGCGATGCCTAGTCCACGACGGTTCAGATCGTATACTTTTTCAAGCTGAGAAAGTATTTCATAGTTAGATAATTTTGTTCTCGTCACATCAAATACAACATTTTCGGATTGTTGTTTCGCCTTCCTTAAATTTCCATCTACAACACCCTTTCCTGAACCAGTTATCTCTTTTAAGTCAAATTTCAAACCATCAACTAAATAGTCTGGACTCGGTATTTTTTCCGGGAAGTTGACTCGTGGTGCCATTTTGACGTGTTTCCCAAACGTTTTAGACAGCCATTCTCCTACTTCTTTCTCTTTTTGAGAATAATCTAGCACTACATGTTTTCCATCAACTTGATATTTCTGGCCGTTATGTTCCCAGAAATTCATTTCTGAGACCTTAGCTTTGCCAGGATCTACATTTGATAGCCATTTCTCTTTTACAGAAACGTAAGACTTATTGCCAGCAGGTTCGACGCTTGCTGGCTTTTCGTTTTTCTTGAAGAGTTTTTCTCTTGCCTCATTACGTTTCAGGAATGGGTGTTTATCGATGTAATCTTTCAAAGCAGTGTTTTGAGCGCCTATCTTGCTCTTGTACTTGTCTATCAGTTCTTTATCGCCCAATTTCTCAGCGACGTGAAGCTTTTCCTTGTTCGCTCTGATAGACCTCTCTAGCGCTCTCTGCTTAGCTTCTGCGTTTGCATTTTCTTTTGCTTGTTCTGGACTAACCGAATCGACGTCCTCGCCTAAATCTGGCTTGTAATTGGCTCCTGGGACGAATGGTGTCAGCATGTGTCCGCAGTTAATACCCAAACAACCTTCAGGCCGACCGTAGCCGTAATCAGACAAAGCGAGAATATGCTCTCCATGCTCTATTCTAGCGTGGCCAGTTGTGACAATATGATGTTGTAAAGGCGCACACGACTTACGTGCTGATGCCTTCTTTGAGAAATAAAAAGTATCAATGCCCAACTCTTCGGCTGGTCTTATTCTCATTTCCCGATAGGTTCGATAGGTTGTCGTCTTGATAACCGTCCGTGCGTAGTTATCAATCTTCCAGTTACGTCCAGCTCTATCCTTGAAGCCTTGAAATCCTTTCTCTTGCCACTGCATGACCGTGTCAGAGATGGCTTTATCTGCCGTAGAAAGACCAGTGACCACTCTAGCGACAGATTGTTCCACAATGCCTTTATATGCACCAATTACAGACATCGGTAAAGTAGTATTGATTAAGTTATGGATATCTCCGACGGCTTGACTTGCATAGTCAGCAAGGATTTCTTGAATGTGATTGCTATTTCCTGCAAATCCACGTCCTAAATCTTCCATGAGTTGCTGTTTGGTGTCAGTATAGAGCTTCAAGCCTTCATTTTCGACGATATAGCGTAGCTGTTCTTCAGCGACTCCAGAGTATTTAGAGATTAGCTTCAGGTTCTCCTCGTTCAGCATGTGCATCTGTTGCATCTTCTCGAGTTGCCAGATATACGGTTGCTTATCAAGATAGACCGTGCCACGCTCCGTCACACGTTCGACCACGTTATCAAACAAATCCAAGGCTAACTGATGATAGATGTCTGCGACATTACTCGCTTGAAGTAGCAGTTGCTCGTCATTGAACTGTATCGGTGGTCTTTTTTTTGACATTTAATCACTCTCCGTAAATATCAATATCCTGTTGATTTCGCTGACTGTTAGCCGTGTCCATTGTCTCCTGGTTGATTGCTTGAATCATATTCTTAGCATCGACCTCTGACATATTGAAAGCCTTCTGGATAGCGTGAGCCTTGCTGACAATCCCACTGGCCAAAGCCTTGGTCCAATAATCAAGCTCATTGTTCTTGTCAGTGAAAACTCCATCGTCCAAATTGATTGCAATCTTATCCATTTGAGGAATTGGACCACTATACAATTCATACAAACTACCCAGCTCACAGATTGAAATAATCAACTCTTTCAAAGACTGCTCGACCAGACTGACAATGCTGTTTCTCATTTGGTAAGTATCACTATTTTCAGATACGACCTCTGTCGCAGTCTTCAAGCTCTGCCCGTCAAATGTAAACATCCCAGCTGATACACCTAGGAGCATTTCAAAAAGCGCTAGACCCTCGTTAATAGTCTTGATGTAATCATCTGCCCTGATTGCAGTTGTTAGGTCCGTGATTGTTCCGCCATCCATATCGCTTGTTGACAAGCGTAAGTAGACATTCTGCTCTGTTTCAAATCGCTTGACAAGTTTAACGTCTCCGTCCTGGTTAACCATTCTCGTTTCTGTGAGATTTTCAGGAACCGCCACTCTGCGTTGGCCCATCTTGACTTCCCACTTGAACTCATCATAAGTGGTATTGATGAAGTCAATCGTGCTCTTAGCATTATCGAAGATTGATAAACCAAGAGGCGAATTAATGTCCTTGTTGTTCATTCCAGGAGGTTTTAGGTAAGAAAAAAGCGGTCTTGTTAGACCGTCAAGTTCAACTTGTTCTTCTAGATCCTCGTAGACTTCAGCTAGAGGAACACGTCCACCTACTTGTTCAGAACTTTCAGACCTGTATAGCTCGTTTGAAATGATGTATTTCCCATCTTTCGCCCATTCGTGAAACTCAATCAAGGTGTAGTAAATGTTCTTCTGACCTGAAGCCTTAATAGTCTTAGTGACAATAGCAGCGCTTGAAATATCTTGCGTGTTGCTTTGCAACGGCAAAAAGACAGGCGCTTGAATGAATGACACTCGCACTCGTCCGTTATCCACATAAGGCCTCATAGCAAGACCGCCTAGAGCCAAACAACTCTCGAGATAGCGCTCGAAGTTCTTATTGAAGCGGTCATTCTTCAATGTTTCTTGAATGAATGCATCTGCCTGTTCGTCGTCCAATTTAATCGAAGCCTGCTCGTTAAAAACCAGACTGGCAATCTTCTTGGCAGCGGTTCGAGCGATTGGCAAATGAGTCGCTTCTCTTTGCTTCTTGACACCATCGGTATTCGTGTATGTTATCTTCTCAATGTTGCTCTGATAGTATCTTAGGTTCTCGTTGATTCGACGATACTCTGCGCTTGTTACTGCGATTTTAGGATGGTCTGTGATACTTGCGAGACTTTCTGTAGTCATTGCATACTGTCCTCTCTTAAATAGATTTTTGACAAATTGAATAATGCCCATTTATCGGCTCCTTATTGCTAAAAATTAGCGTAACGCTTATAGAATACGTTCACACTATATCTGAATTCGTCCATTGCGTGGTTATCTTTATCGATAGGCTTTCCATGATCATCACGACTGTAAAGACCTATCTCTTTTAAGAAATAGTAATGGTCGTACTCTTCCTCAGAGTGGTTGATAAGCAAGAACTGACCTGAAGATATAATGTTCTGGCCACGTTCAATCCCTACCTCGATACCCTTCGCCTTGCTACTCACATCGTGAGCATTATTCAAAGCCCCTCTTGTCTGAATGCCTAGTTTGTGCAATTCCTCTCGTAAGGATCTACATGCTGGGTCAATCCAGACATCGGTATAGCGCATTTGATACTTGCTAACACACCACTGAACGAACGCTCGAAGCTCTACTGCATAGGTAGACATAGCCTTGACTTGGCCAGTCTCAGCGCCACTATGGTAGTAGTGAGCTACACGATTAAGCCTAAAGAAAGTCTTATTGCCATCTCTATGTTTAGTAACGATGTTGCAAGACATTGAGGTGGCGTCAGATTGCCCACCATCGCCATTGAAATACATTTCTATAGGTTCGCCTATCAAGTTATCCTTGATGTTCTTTTCAAGGTCAAATAGGCCGTAAATAACGCCCTGAGGCATCACCCTCTGACCAAGCACGTCTCTCTTGTAGAGATAAGGATTCTTCTTAAGCGATTGAATGATGGAATACTTGCGTTCTTCAGACAGAATCGGATTATCATCCATGGTCCAATGCGTCCAGCGTGTGTTTTGAACGTCAAATACATCCTTAATGACTGGATGTTGAGGTGCTGGAGGGTTCAGGTCAGCTAGATGATAGCGTAGTTTAGCAGCCCACGTCCGTCTGAATGCCTCCTGGATAAAATCCATATTCAGTAGGTTTATCTCACAAAAGACTACCGAGCCTAGAGACATACCAGTGATAGCACCCACACTGTTGGCTTTACCGCCCCCTTTATAATAGACTCGCTTAGTTCCATTTGGTGTATCGATTAAGAGGTGGTCTCCGTGCTCATCGTGCCTGATTTTGCAATTGCCGTCAAAGATGTGCATTAGACCTGTGCCGTCACCGTCAATGAATAGACGGTAGGCTTGCTCTTGATTGTATGCAGCTATAAGATGGTTCTCGTCTGGTGACTCAATCAAATATCTTGCATACCTAAAATGACCAGCGGTTGTCTTACCACTTCGGGGGGTGCCCTCGTTGACCTCAAGCTCATAGTTGAACGGTCTACGAATGATGTTGAGTTGTTTGTTTGAAAAATCAATCTTCAACCTCATCACCACCCTTCACGGCATTCAACAGAGCTTCCATGAGAGTAGTATCAGATTTGGAGCCTTGGTTGCTTTCAATCTTGATCTTGAGCAATTCAATCTCTTGTCTGATTTTATCGTCTGTCAATTCAAAGTCTTTCCAAGCCATGTTATTCATGCCATCCAAAGCCGAAAGAAAAGCGTTAGAATTAGCTTGCCTTATCCCATCTTGTTCAATACTAGCTCTTGCCTTGTTCTTGAGCCATTCATACTCATTAAAAGCCTGCTCTCTGGACCATAGAGACATATTTGAGAACTGTTTGAGCAACTCACGATACCTTGACAAAACCTTTACATTTTGAAGTAAGACGGCTGCTTTGCTATCTACACTACTATCTAGCCATCCTTTCGCCGATGGATAGGCTTGTCTATACGCTTGTCTTTGAGATAGTCCGGAGATTATCCCTTGGACAAATAGCTCTTGTTTTGGGGTTAATTTATCCACTCACCGGACTACCTCCTTTCTGACAAAATAAAAAAGCCACACGATGTGCGACCTTTTTAAGACCTCTCATAAGAACAACAGGGCTCGAACCTGCAACCAATAGGGTGAAAACCTACCGCTCTACCACTTGAGCTATGTCCTTACCACAAGGCGACTACAACCTTGCGTGTTAATTAGAAATAAATTTTCTGATTTATTTTTTTGTAGTCATTAACGGCGATGCCCGGAATCGAACCGAAGGAAACATAGGAGAGAAACCACTTACCTGTCACCGCCATGTGAGGCCGAAGCCTCTAAAAATAAAATATAAGGAGTTATCAATCCAGCTTACCGCTTTTGCTGACAATACTATTTTATCAGGAAAAATAAGCCATTTCCTAGCAATTTACTTGCAAATGTCTCCCAAAAATTTACGAAAGACAATTAACTTACCTTTCCGATAGGCTTCCGCAAATTCCAAAGCACCTCTACTAAGCATGCGATAGAACTCACTCTCAGAATAACCTAAATCCATATAGATAGCCTTGTCTGATAATTGGATTTTCATATCCATGTACTTCTTTGCGATAATCTGCCGAACGTATGGATCCATGATGCAATTTACCGCTCTCTCGATTTCCAACACTTCTGCTTCTGCATCCACATGTTCGATAACCATATTCTCAGTAGCTGTGTTCTTACCAGTGAATGTCTTTGGTTCAAATGAGTAGGTCGTTGTGATTTTAGGCAAATACTCAGAACCTGCCATTCGGACATACGAGCGATAACTCTCTAAAACGTCATAGACATTTTTCTTGGTAAATTGCACGTCAACCTTTTTTAATAACCTCACAACATCGCTCCTTTATGATATAATAGTTTCAAGGAATAATTCATAAAGAGGGTCAGTCGTGTGCTGGCTCTTTTTTTTATATCTAAATCCCAAAGAAAGTACAGATATCTTCCGCCTCACATTCAGAAATTTCCAAACCTCTCTCCCAGTTTCTTATGGTTGTTTCATAATACCCCAAATGCTTTGCTAATTCTGTACGAGTAAGTCCTTGTTCCAAACGTTTTTCTTTCAAGAGCGCATTGATATTCCCTACCTCACACTTCTTGAATAAGACATCTTTATCTAATCCTAACTCTTTTGACAGACGTTCTTTCTGACGATCACTTGGTATCATACCTCGTTCCCAATTTGAAAATGTCCTTGGACTAATACCAAATCTCTTTGAAGCTTTTGTTAGAGATAGACCTTTACCAATTCGCCACAATCTAATTTGTTCTGAAAAAAATTTCCTATCCTTCATCATCTACCTCAATCTTTACGACAGCTCTACCGTTCGGACGTCGCTTTTGTGTCGATGCAAAAGTATAATACTTCAACAACTTTTCAGCAATACCCGTTTCTTTGCTGATTTCCTCAAACGTTCCTAAAGTCACGAACGTATCCCCTTGGTACAAAGCGTACTCACTCATTCTCCATCTCCTCGATAAGTCAGTCAAGGTTCTTACGTGCTTTCTTCAGGTCTTCAAGACCGTTTTTCTTCTGAAATCGGAGCATATACTTGATTGCGTTGCCCCAAAAGAAAGCAGACGCTCCAGAATGGTCCCCAACGAAGTTATGCACAACATCGATAGCCTCAAGACCGTTTGCGCCTTGGTAGTGGTTTGGTTTGTTTATGTTATCAATTATTTCTGGGTACATTATTTATCCTCCAAAAGTTCAGGGTTCTCGTAGATGTTGCCTATAATAGAGTAATCATTATTAAATTCATTCAATGCTCCACCATATCCACAAAGTTCATCTGTAATCTGGTCACATACCCACATACCTTCTCTATATGACACTGTTACATAAACGAACTCGCTTTCTTGTTCAATGCCTTCATCACATAGTATATCCCCCTCAAAGATTTCCTTGCCGTTCTTATCAACCAATCCTGTTGATTGCATGAGGATAACGTCATTAAAATCAAAACAATCGCTTTCGCAAATTCCACCCCAGCATAAGTCTATTTCATTTATGTAAAATCGAATTGACTCTATATAATCATCAAAACATTTTTCTGTTTTTATCCACGCTCTAAATTTTGGTGTCATGTTAAATCCTCCTCTTTGACAAACGAACCGTCAATCCAACGACCCTTGCGGTCTTTAATTTCTTGGTAAGCCAGTTCAAAACACTCTTCAAAATCATAACCAAGGGCGATACTTAACGATTTTAACCAGATTGCTGTACGTGTCAGGTTTAATTTACGAAGCTCATTAACGGAGGAATCTGGATATAACTGAAATCCGCTTATATTTTTATTTAAAAAAATAAAGCATGACATTACATCTTTGCCATTTTTTGGTGTTTTAAAAAGTTTCTGCACATCCTCTTTTATCAGCAAGGCCAGACCGACAATCACGACTGCACAATCTCCGATACTGTCCTTGGTCAACTTCTCATTCTTCTTGAGATAGCCTGCGCATAACTCACCGAACTCCTCGCTAAGTTTTAAAGACTGCTTGTCTAGTCGTCCACCGTTTTCTAAATCACGGTCAATAAACCATTGTTTGACTTTTTCTAGTGTTTTCATGACAACTCCTATCTCTTCGTTAATCTTGGTAAGATTTCATTCACGATGAATATATAATTTGGGGCAAGAATTACTTTTAAAACAATTGCAACAACTAATGTTATCAAGCTTGCGCTCGATGAAATGCAACTAATTTTTAGTGCTGGTTTAAGGTCCTTTCTTTTCCGTTCAATGCGTTCTAATTTAATTTCTTCTTCGGTTCTCCCTTTGAGTTCACTGTAAGAAACAAAACCACCAGTATAAGAAAGATATGTGATAATCAAAAACGCTAAAACTACTACGGAAACACTAAATATCGCAATTGAAATTTCTTGAAAAAGACTGAAGATATCATAAAACACCTTTTCTCTTAAAAGTGTTTCATAAATCTGTGGCGCATTCCCTTTAAATGTCGTAAGCAAAGAACTCACTTCATCAATAGTCATATTTAGCATTTTTGCTAAAGCTTGTAAAATATCGTCCATTATAGTAACACCTCATCTCCAACTTTCACTTTCTCGTACACATCCTTAGTAACAACGAAAATCCCATAATCTCTAATAGTCACTGTATACAACTTGCCATGTCGTCCTTTCTCGACGACCTTGCCGAATATTTCTGCGCCTGCATTATCCGCTTTATAGACAACCATTGGCTTCTTTTCTTCCAAATCTCGAATCCTGTCCATCTGCCAGATATTCAATCCAGCAGATAGCAAAATCCAAATAGCGATAAATCGTTTCATGTCTCCTCCTCAAAATAACTATGAAGTTTACTTAAATTGATAATAGCAACCTCTTCAACAGAATGCTTTTCAATATCAAAATCTGGATCGTTTTTCCCAAATTCTTTCTTTATAGCTTTTTCCGCTAGAAAAGGTAAGTCGAATATACTTGCTCCATTTCTTAAGGCAAGCGGTTGACCGTGTTTATTTACTACTCGATAACCTACATCGAACGGTCTGATTTTCGCAGGGATTTTTATGCGTTCGCTTTCAGTTTTTGTAACTTGTTCAAGTGTTTGTACCATCACTCCACCTCCTGGACTTCAATTCCGGGACAATCAAACACCCAGCCGAAGTTGGCATCTTCTAGTTCTTTGCGGGTGTGCGTTGTACGAAATTTTTTATCTGTTTTTATTTCTGCTAACACCCAAGCATTAAGATGCTTGATATAGTTTAAGTAATTATAATTTTCATCTACACCTTTAAGCCTTATATAATACCGCTTCTCTTTCTCGACCTCGTAGCCGAATTGGTGCATATTAACGAGGGTTTGAATCGTCTTGGTATTGTCATCAATTAACCACTCAATAAACTCGATTGGATCATCTTCTTCGCAAGGTTCAGATAGCGATTCTATGAACCGAAATAATTTGGTTTCAAAGTCATCTTTATTTTCCTCATACCAATCCGCCACAAACTGCGGTACTACGACTTTCTGCGGTTCGTCTAGTTGTTTTATTAGTTTAATTGCAGTTTTGGTCGGAATACCTTCAACTACAGCACCGAATATGTTCAAACTATAAATCCCAATTTCTCTAACCTCTTTAATCAATTCCTGCTTATTCATCTTCTAACTCCTCAACTCACCTTGTGGCTTTCCAGATTTCCAAATTCTTGGCCATGGTTTACAAAATATGAACCAATCAGAACCGCATCTGCCTCGTCATCTTTGACGTTCAGGTCGAATTCATAAGACACCTTAGCAACGGCCTGCAGCTTCATTGATTTTTTACTTCGGTCCTTGTAACTAAACTTCCAGTACTTGCGCCAGGTCGACACGTTCACGAAGTACACATTGTCAGCAATCAGTCGGCCAAGGATGATACCTGTCACAATTCCGATGCTGATCATAGACTGCTGATTTGGTCCCATGACTGAATTCTTCTCGACCACAATCGATTCAAAATGGCAGTCGTACTTCTGGAGCGCTCTCGATTGAATCGCTCGCAATTCACTAGCCATGAAGCGCCCACGTTCAAAGAACGATTTGCTTTTATGCTTTAAGACACCACTCTGAACAAGGTCAGAGCCGTGAAATACGGCCCAGCCTGTCGCAGTAGTTGAAATGTCTAACGATAATGTCAGAGATTTCATTGCAGTTCTCCCTTGAATCCACAGAGATCAAATAGGTTTCGTTTATTACTCTCAATAAACTCAAAGAACTTCTGAAGTTCGGCCAAGTGACGCTTTTCTCTCTTGATTCCAAGGCTCGTATGATACTCTGTCGGCATTTTAGGTGTCGCCTTAATATCTAACCAGTAGAGAGGCTCAAACACGTCGCCACTTGTATCAAGAGAAGCATCTGCATCTGTATTTCTAAAATGCATCTGCATATCATATTCAATTTTATTGGTGATCGTGATGGTCTTGTCCACGATTTCAAGTGTGATATCTGTTCCTGGTATGTCGATTTTATTTAGCATTTATTTTTCTCCTTTTAAAAAAGTGTTGTTTGCAAAGGGTACACATCTTCAAATGGCACTCCGACTCTTAGACAGTCTCGTTTGATGTCCAGTGTAGAGATGACGTACTTGACACCATTATTTTTCTTGTCATAGTGTGGATAAGTGTAGCCATCATTTTCTATTTTTTCGATGATTTCAGATTTTGTTTCAGGACAGATTTCTGTCCAGTTGATCCATTCCATTTTTATCCTCCCACGATACCGTGCCAGAGATTAGACACTCTTTATCCAACCTGCTAGCAAGTGTGGTTCGATTGTAAATGCCGTGGCTGGTTTCGATACAGTCACTGTAAATATTTTTAATTTGTACAATTTTAAAAAATTCTCCATTTTTTAAAACTTTCACGTAATCGCCTTTTTCAAGTTTCATATTTCTGACCAAACCCCCACGCCTGCCAAATTGTGAGCAAGGCAAGCGTGAGTGAAATTCTTTGCGTCATTCGTCCAATGTCACATGACCTTTACTGACGTTTTCTAGTTCGCAGTTTTACAAGAATGCCCGGCTTGTTGATTTTTGAGTTGTTTCCAAAATGGAAATAGTTGGTTTTCCAAACTTAATAATCACTTTCAATCAAGTCATTCAAGCTAACTACTGCATTCAGTTTTTTCTGACTTCTGCAATAATCGCAATGACCACATTTTTTAGGCTCTTTCTGACCTTGGATAACATCCCAAACTTCTACAATTTCAGACTTGATTTTGTCTAAACCTTCTTCAAGCCATTCATCATCGATTTTCAAAATGTCACGATCTGGCACGTTTTCCTTACTGACCGCTACAATGTATGGTCTAAAATCATTCCCAGTCATTTGTTTCAGCAATTCACGATATAGGCCAAGTTGTCCATGATATCCAAAGTTAAGAATATTGTTAACTGCTGCAGGAACTTTCTTTTTAAGTTCTGCACTCCATTCTTCCGCATAGATGGATTTCATAGTCTTCAAATCCACGAAATAACCACGACTTAGATTCACGCTATCCAGCTTTCCTTTGACTGGTACACCCTCGATTTCTCCATAGACAATCAACTCTTTTTGAACCTCATCTGACGGATAACCGTGATACAAATGATTAAATCCATCATCGTCCTTTAGGCTTGCAATCATCTTATCGCCAATCACAAAGTCAGATTTTAGATTTCCTTTGTTCTTTCCAGTCTTAGCTAGTAACTTGTCACCATTTTCATCCATGAACTGCTGATGTGCTTCTGGGCTTTCAAAGTAACTGTGAACATAATTTCCGAGGAGAAGAGGGGTTTCGTCTCTCTCCTCAATCCATTGCCCACTGTCCAAAGCAAAGGCCTTAGCCTGACATTGCTGATACCGCTTAAAGCGTGAGTTGGTCAACCAGCTCGTGTCCTGGTAGTAGTTCTCTTGTGTTAGTTCTTCCATGGCTACTGCTCCTTGATGTTAGTCGTATTGCCTTCAAACAAGCTGATCTCTTCCAAAACTTCGCCCGTTTCTTCGTTAAAGTCTGGAATTTCATCTGCTGGGTATTCGGTAGAAGCTAACTCGTCAGGAATTGCCGTTTTTTCAGCCGTTTTAGGGGGTGTTTTGGTTTCTTCGGTAAATTCTCCATCTAACACGTTGTCGACCTCTGTGGGCGTGCTAGGAGCTTTTAAAATATCATCTAATGTTTCAACTTCTTCTCTCACTGGTTCAGCTTCTTTCACTTGGCGCTCGTTATCATACTCATTTTCTGTAGTACGGTTCACAGCATCAATAAATAAGTCATTATCATCACTGGTATTAAAGAACTGTTTCGCCGCACGATTGATAACTGTGCGCTTAGCCATTTCTTGAGGAAAATTATTCTGAACATTCTTTGTTTTTGCTTGTGCCCAAGACTTGTCAATTTCTTTTTTGGTCATAACGGTCAGGATTTTCTCCCCATCCTCTTTTTCGATAATGCAATAAGCTCCTGCGATTGGATTGTCTGCATTAACCCAATCCGTTTCATGGCTAACAAAAACTTTCCGACCGTTTTCGTTCTTAATTTGGAATTTGTCGCCCTCATAGATAACTTCTGCATAAATATCTTTCACTTCTGGTAATTGCTTAACAACTTTCATAGTGCCAAAATATGACCTAGTCAACTTAACAGTATTTCCGTAAGGGATAAAATAGCACTGAGTCTTTGCCGGGCTAAGCCCTTGAGTTACCATATCAAGGAGTGTATTGTAGATACTATCTTGAGTGCATTGCTGGAGCAAATTCCCGCTGCTGGAATTTTTTAGAGCATAATATGCTGAACTGAGTGCATTGCTAACGCTATAATTCTGTGCAATCATTAGCCCCTCGTTTTGCATTTCTCCAATGCGTGCTGCAACTGGTGATGTAATTTGTTTTTGTGTTAGTTCATTTGCCATTTTATTTTCTCCCTAAATCTTCATTGTCAATCTGCGTCTAGCATTTTGCTTCAAGTCGTCCAAACCGTTTCTATAATCATCAATAAGCCCTAAATTGCTATCGATAAATCGCTCGACTACTCTGTTCAGCAAGTCTTGCGACGTAGAGCCTTCGAGTTCAGCTAAAACTCCAATCAATTCTTTTTGTTTCGGAGACATTTCAATTCTGATATAACTTTGCCCTTTGTTTGAAGGTATATACGTCATTTCTTTCTTCCTTTCGTCTTCTTCAAATTCCAATTTTCACGTTTTATACGTCTATTTTCGTTTTGCAATTTCAAAATAATATCTTGTTGTTCGTTGATAATTTCTCCGAGTTCTCGGCCAAGATGCGTATATTCAGCTCGCCAATTATCGATTTCTGCGTGTAGTTCATGAATCATATTTCATCACCCACATATCGATACTGACCACATCCAACATAGATGTACTCGCTTGGGTCGAGTTCTTCTCGTTCTTCGGGTGGTTGCATCATATCTCTGTCATAATCAAACATGAGCATACACCTTTCCAAGTTCCAGAACTCGTTTCACATATCTGGCCTTGGATGTTAGCCCAAGATCCAGCAATTCGTTTTTTTCTTCATGATTGGCCAAAAGCCACACACGGTTTTCAAGTTCAATTCTGGTCATCTTCCTGCTCCACCTCTTCATCTTTCAATTTGATTTCTAGTCTTGTCATGGCTTCATCTACTGACTTGCCGTCTAAGATGTCCTTGATCATGTGGCTTACATCATGAAACGATTTAGCTCTGGTTCTTCCTTTTTCGCTATCAGGAACCAAACCGAGGTCTTGCATAAGTAGGAATGCTACGCTTGCGTCGTGCATTGCTTTCTGAAGTTGTTTTATTTTCTTGATTGTACGAATTGTTTTAAACATATTGTTCTCCTTTTTCGATTTGTTCTTTTTCTTTGTAGATTGCCAATTGTTGTTTCAGGTCATAAACTTCTTGCTCACACATAAAGCGACGTATGCGCTCTTCGAGAAGGTCCTCATTAAGCTCTACCGCTACTACTCTCCAGTCAAGGTTGACTGATTTAATAACACCTTCGAGTCTGAGTTTTAACTTAGTAAATAATTTCATTAAGCTACACCCTCCTCGTTAGATTGCTTGTTCATGCCTAGAATAATGTCATAGTACGAATGACCAGCAGGAATGACATAGCCTGTTAAGTCTTCAACGACCGAACCATCTGCCATGATGTTTACAATTCTTGGTTTCCATTGCTCTTTTTTATTTTTCATGTTATAATTTCCTTGAATATTTTTAGTTAGTGCCTGATTGCCGTCAGGTGCTTTTTTTATTTTATGTCGTATATACACTTCCATTCGTCGCATAATACGTCAGCTCGTTCATCTTATTAGTGAACCGTTCGTCTGTCGTAATCAGCAACCTCTCTTTAAGCAAGGTTGATAGTCCGTAAAATTGGCTTTCAAACTGTTCAATAGCCTGCTTGCGTTCCTCAGTAGTCAGTTGCTGACAAGGAGCGTCTCGAAGCTGTGTCTTTGCTGAACTTAAAAGCATTCGTCTTCATATTTCCTTTCGTTATTCTGTCAACGAGACTTTGCTCGTAAAGTTCTTTGAGGTGCTTACCTTCAAAATTAGTTGTGATAATTGTATTCGTCCTGTTTTCAAGTATTTGATACAGGACTTTCTGCATCCAGTTATTGCCTTGTCTGATTTCGTTCCCAACACTCGACTCTTTGCCTAGGTCGTCCAAAATCAAGAAGTCAACGTTTTGCAGGAATTTCACGACTGAGCGTTGTTCCCACTTAGAGTCCTTGTATTGAAAAGCCTCTTGCATTCGAGAGAACAGCTCCATGGATGGCATATAGACTACCGATTTGCGGACTTGGAGCATTTGAAAGCTCTCGTTTAAGGTCTTAGCTATTCCAACTGCCAGATGACTCTTGCCAACTCCAGGTGGTCCAGAGATAATCGTATTCCCTTCGTAGCGCTCTTTCACATAGTCAGCCGTGACTCGCTTAGCGAAATTGACTGCTTCAGCGTCCTGATTTGTATGGATTTCAAAATTTCCAACAGTCGCATTTTTCAAATCGTTTGGGATGATGCTCTCTTTCATAAAGAGAGAATATGATCTCGTATCTCTGATTTGAGCTTCAGCAATAGCTAACTGCTCGCTTGCGTTCTGGTTGATGGTTTCTTGAACACATTCAGGACAATAGGTCAGCGTGTTACGAGTGCAAGGGTTGACCGACCGCCACATATAGACCCCTTCGTGTTTTGGGCATTGTTGCTTCAACGTCTCAACCTGCAAGGCTCTTTCTTGCAATTCTTTGCTTGATACTACTTGCATGCGCACCCCCTAAAATCCAAGCCGTGGATCAAATCCATCATCGGACAATCTCAAGCGACCGTTCGACTTACTATTTGACCGAGTAGGCTTCTGCCTATTCTCTACCAGTTCAACAGTCGTTAAACCTTTCTGTTTCCAGTCTCTCAATATACTTTCAAGATATTTGAAGTAAGGCTTACCATTGCCCACACATTCCTTGATGGCTAACTTGATAACCTCTTTGCTATGGTCTTGCAAGAAATATTTCAAGTCCTCAATCTCAAACGGTGTTGGGTATCTTCCGAACTCTGAAAAAATCCAATCGTGAACAATACCAAGGTCATTTTCTGCTGGGGCGTCCTCTATACTATATAGATTATTAGCACCCAACCCATCTGGTTCACTCAGTCTTGATAAATTAGTATTGATATTATCAGTCTTGATTGTGTCAACTTTTTTTACTTCTTGAAGTAAAGTTTTTTTACTTCCGTGGTCAACTTTTTTTACTTCTTGAAGTAAAGTTTTTTTACTTCCGGAAATATATAATCGATTCGGCTTATTTACTCCCTGCCTAACTTCTCTAAGTAATTGCATATCAGCAAGTTCTTTCTTTGCTGATATGATTGTAGGCTTGCTACAGTTAAGCTTTTCCATGAGTTGCTCGTTTGTATAGTACACAAACACATCTCCCTTTTCGTCAAACCATTTATTTTGAATCGACAACGTGCGCCTATCAAAGAGAAACATATATATCTGCTTAGCTTTATCACTTAGTACATTGTACGGCGGTTCATAAAGCCACTGTGGCATCTGGTAAAAAGCATTGTTTTTGACTTCGCTTATTTTCAATCATTAGGTCTCCTTTCTATTTGTCGCGTTTATGCGACTGTTTCGCTAAAAAAAATAGATAAAGCTTCGTCTTTTGAAAGACCGAGGGAAGAAACAATCAAGTTTACTTCTTGTATAGAGAAACTACCATTTTGTTTCATTTTTCTATAGAACGTACTCTTATCAATCCCAATATCTTTTGCTAAAGCCTCTTGAGTAGTATTGCGTTCGATAATTTTTCCTTTTAATTTCGATACATTTACCATTTCTGCTCCTTTCTATTTGTCGCATTTACGCGACTTATTGTTTTAAGTATAACTGATAAAAGAGTAAATGTCAACAAAAAAATCGCATTTTTGAAACTTTTTATATTGCATTTTTGCGACTAATGTTGTAAAATTATTGTGTAATATATAATAAGAGGTAAAAAAATGAATGTCGGAGAAAGAATAAAACAACGTCGAAAAGCGTTGAAAATGTCTGCGGACGAGCTTGCAGAAAGTGTAGGTGTCTCTCGTTCTACTATTTTTAGGTACGAAAAAGGAGATATTGAAAAGGTTGGACCTGAAGTATTAAAAAAAATCGCTGACAAATTAAATGTATCACCTGGAGACTTGATGGGATGGGAAGACAATCAACAAGAATTGAAAATCCCAACCTCCCCGTTGGTTCACAAAATTACTGAAAAGGTTGTCAAACTATCAACTCCGAGAAAACAAAAGGTTCTTAACTACGCTAACGAACAATTGAAAGAGCAAAATAATAAAGTAATCACAATTGAGGAAAAGCTTTTTGAATATCGTGTTTTTGAAAAATTGGCGGCTGGTAACGGTTACTCTTATTTTAACGACGGAAACTATGATACTGTTTTTTATAATAAAGATTTAGATCATGATTTTGCCTCTTGGGTTTTTGGCGACTCTATGGAACCCAAGTTCCAAAACGGAGAGGTTGTACTCATAAAAGAGACTGGTTTTGATTATGACGGAGCGTTTTATGCCATAGATTGGGATGGCCAAACGTACATCAAAAAAGTTTATCGTGAACCTGATGGATTGCGTTTAGTATCGCTTAATCCAAAATATAAAGATAGGTTTGCTCCTTACGACGAGGACCCTCGCATTATTGGAAAAATTGTTGGTAATTTCATGCCTGTCGAGAACTGATAAAACAAATTGATATTTTAAAGAAGGGTGACGTATGAACTTTTTGACAAATTTACTAAATTCTTTTAAAAAACCAGTGAACGTTCCTATTATAGATAATACAAAAGAGAATGATAACTCATTACAAATAGGAGATATCATCCTCTTATACTGGATTGAAAACAGTCTTCACGATGATTTCCCAGCATATTTTGAATATGATTATCACATCAATCCTCAACTGCATCGCAACAAACTGATTAGTATGGGGATGTTAGAGTTTCAAAAATCACAAAAAAGTTTATTTAAACTAAAAGTTGTAGAATTAAAAGAAATCTTAAAAAACGAATCACTGCCAACGAGCGGTAAAAAAGATAAACTTGTCCAGAGAATTATGGATAACTTTGATGTTTTAGAACCTAGAATACCACAAGCCCTCTGTCTAACAGAATTAGGCGAACAATTATTGCTAGAAAATCAAAATCTAATAAAAGCGCATCAGGATCAATATATTTCTGCTGTAGAGTATAAAGATTATTCAATGAGATTCCCTGAAGATTCATACGATAATATTAGAATTAAAATCTTGGATGACCATATGGTAAAGAACATACGCGATCAACATTTTGGTCTAGTAAGAATCAACAACCTTGCATTAGGAGATTTATATCAAAAACAAAAAGAATATAAAATAGCTTTAAAATATTTTATTAAAACAATGCTATTTGATTGTTCTGGCCTCAAAAACAGCTACGAATACCTGCCAAATCCCATCTATACGCAGCCAATGTTGAATAGCTTTATAATTACAGAGCTTCGGAATATCTCAGACAAGTGCGATTTAGACGACTATAATAACGCATTTGAAGTTGCAAAGAAAGAAATAAAATCGCTGAGGAAGAAAATTTTTCTTACGGAAAAAGATTTTGATTTTATAAAGCACAATCTTTTAGTTGAAGATCTTGATATTATCGAGACTTATCTTCAAAAATACAGTAAATTCACTTATGACTATTACAACTAAAAAAAGCCCCACGCTCTCTAAGTTTGGCGACTCAGAGCGTGAGGCAATCGGTGTAGTAAGAGGCATTAAAAAGCCCTCTTTACTATACCCTATTTTATCAAAAAGGGGGTATAAAAGCAATGATAACAACAAATAAAGTGGCTATATATGTCAGGGTGTCCACTACCTCACAAGTTGAGGAGGGGTACTCTATAGATGAGCAAAAAGCTAAACTCTCTAGCTACTGCGACATTAAAGATTGGAGCGTCTACAAGATATATACTGATGGAGGTTTCTCAGGATCCAATACTGACAGACCAGCACTCGAGGGACTTATCAAAGACGCTAAAAAAAGAAAATTTGACACGGTTCTAGTCTATAAGCTAGACCGTCTGAGCCGTAGCCAAAAAGACACCCTTTATCTGATTGAAGATATTTTCATAAAGAATAATATAGCCTTTCTGAGCTTGCAGGAGAATTTTGACACCTCTACTCCTTTTGGAAAGGCCATGATTGGGCTACTCTCTGTCTTTGCTCAGCTAGAAAGGGAGCAAATCAAGGAGCGTATGCAACTTGGGAAAATAGGACGTGCTAAAGCTGGAAAGTCTATGATGTGGGCTAGGACGTCCTATGGATATGACTATCACAGAGACACTGGAACCATTACTATCAATCCAGCTCAGGCTCTGGCTGTTAAATTTATATTTGAGAGTTATCTGAGAGGGAGATCCATTACTAAGCTGAGAGATGATCTGAATGAGAAATACCCAAAACATGTGCCTTGGAGTTATCGGGCAGTCAGGACCATACTAGATAACCCTGTCTATTGTGGTTTCAATCAGTATAAGGGAGAAATTTATCCAGGTAATCATGAGCCGATTATTTCAAAAGAGGAATACGATAAGACTCAAGCTGAGCTCAAAATCAGACAAAGGACTGCTGCTGAAAATGTCAACCCTAGACCATTTCAGGCTAAGTACATTCTATCTGGTATCGCCCAATGTGGATATTGTGGCGCTCCTTTAAAAATTATGTTAGGCGTAAAGAGGAAAGATGGGAGCAGGTTAAAAAAATATGAATGCCATCAAAGGCACCCACGAACGCTGAGAGGCGTTACTACCTACAACGACAATAAAAAGTGTGACTCAGGATTTTACTACAAAGACAAGCTAGAGGCTTATGTACTGACAGAAATCAGCAAGTTACAAGATAACGCTGGTTATCTGGACAAAATATTTTCAGGAGACAATGCTGAGACCATAGACCGTGAGAGCTATAAGAAACAAATAGAGGAGCTATCAAAGAAACTGAGCAGACTTAACGATTTATACATAGATGACCGCATTACCCTTGAAGAATTACAGAGCAAGTCAGCCGAATTTATAAGCATGAGGGGGACTCTTGAAACTGAACTGGAAAACGATCCAGCACTCAGGAAGAACAAAAGAAAGGCTGATATGAGGCAACTGCTAAACGCTGAAAAAGTGTTTTCAATGGATTATGAGAAACAGAAGGTACTTGTTAGAGGGCTTATAAACAAGGTTCAGGTAACAGCTGAGGACATTGTTATCAAGTGGAAAATATAGATAATTTTAGTAACCTACATTTCCACAAGTGTGAAAGCTTTAACCTTCGCTTTTTTCAAGAATGTCATCATTTTTTTCATTTTAAAAATTTACCTCCATATTTTGATACATGGGCATGAGCATTGCCGCATAAAGTAAAACGATAATAAGGGCCACAAAGATAAAAACTAATGGCTGCACCAAATTCATGGTGCGATTGACTCGGGTAAAAAAGGCTTCCCAAGTTTTTTCAGCATAGATTTCCAACTCACTCCCCAGCTTGGACTTGACTTCCCCATACTCGATGATGAGACTCAACTCCTTTTTAAAGAAAGGATAAGTCGCTATGGTTTGAGAAAATTCGCGGCCATTTTGCAGGGCTTGAGCCAGATCTTGACCGATTTCTTTAAAGAGCTGGGAACCTTGTTCCTGCATGATCTGAAAAATCTGCGTCAGCTCCATTCCCTGTGAAATCATATTCCCCCATTCACGCGCATAATAGGCTGTCAAATAGGTCTGTACAAAGATTCCAAGAAAAGGAAGGCGTGCTAAGATAGAAAAGACGCGCATCTTAGAACTTCTTTTATAGAAAGTTACTGCTAAAAGTGCAAATACAGAAACAAACCCTACCATGCCTAGAAAGATTTGTGGCAGATTGCCGATAATCTGGGTGGCAATATTGCTACTATCCAGTTGTGGTAGCAGGTAGTTACGTAGCCCTAGCATAATTAAGAGAAGAAAAGCCAGCAAAATCAAGGGATAGGTCGCTACTTCAATTAACTTTTTCTTGACCTTAGCCAGATTGTCTAGATATTCTTCTATCTTTCCCAAACTCAGGTGAAGATTTCCATGAACCTCAGCTAGGGATAACTGCGTGACAATGGCACTTGAAAATCCCAAACTTTCCATCATTTCTGAGAATGATTTCCCTTGAGACAAGCCCGTGCGCATCTGGGTCACACACTGCTTGTCCAACAAAGCACTCCTATCTAAAAAGGAGATAGTCTCCACCAGATGAAAACCACTGGAAAAGAGATTGTTAAACAAGGTAATGATATTTTTTTGCTTAGCTGTAGCTAATTTTTTCTGTTTCAGCCTGATGACTTGTGATATGTCCATTTTTAAGAAGCTGGTCAATCTGTTCATTCCAGCTAGTTGGCTGGTGTTCTTGATAGTCTTTGTTTGCAAAGTCAACGATTCCTCCTCCCCCGATTAATCTCTGGTAGCAGACTCCTTGCAGGACAACTGCTAGTTCCTCCTCCGTCACACCCAACTCCAGAAGGCGTTCATAAACACCTCGGATACTCTTGGCATGAATGGTTGAAAAGACTGTCGCCCCTGTCAAACTGGCTCTGACCACTGCACGCGCCGTCTCGCTGTCCCGAATTTCTCCGATAATCAAGAGGTCTGGTCGATGACGTAAGGAAAGTTTGATGAGATTTTCATATGTCAACCCGATTGCCTCATTCAACTGCAATTGGAGCATGTCGTCCTGCTTGATTTCAACAGGATCTTCGATGGACATGACCTGCTGTCCTTTAAAGAGAGACTTGGCCAATTCGTGCATCAGGGTTGTCTTACCACTGCCGACTGGGCCAGCAAAAAGATAGAGACCACGTTGCCTGTAATGCTTGCACAATTCGTCAATGTCCTGAAACCAAAAATGCAAATCCTGCTCCTCATCGTGCAACAAGCGAATAACTAAACTCTCATGCCCCCGATAGTCGCCTACGGTAGATAAACGTAAGGATGCCATCTTCTGGTCATAGGCATAATCACAGGAACCAAGTTGACTACGTCTCTTCTCCCCAACGTTCATACCCGCTACAAACTTAAAGTGACTGATAACGGCCGCAAATTTTTCAAAATCATAAGAACCGATTTTACAGCGCTTGTCTCCGACCCTCATATGAAGCTCATAGGCGTCTAACTTTGGGACAAAATAAATGTCTTGCGCCCCTTTTTTTCGAGCCGAACGAATGATTTCTTGTGCAATTTCTTGAACCATACTTACCTCCTCAACTATACTATTCGCAAAGAGTTGGAAAAATAAAAAAAGCAACTCCAAAAAAGTTACTTTTTCTCTAATTTAATTTCATACGGCAAGAACGGTGCCTTTCCTTACCTGTTTGTTTTTCATAGCCTGGGCGTAGTTTTTCATCTGGAATAACCTGCTCATCCTGCAAAAGAGCCAAAGAATGGTATTGTTGTAAATACTCGTCACATTCATCACACCAGCGTTGGTCTTCCGGATCCCAAAAAATGGTCATCAAGTCACTTCTACTTTTATAAAGAGGGGATTCTTGTTCCAATCTAAACCAGCAAGTTTTGTAGTATTTGAGAGCATCATAATACTGGTCAAATTTCTTACTAGCTACAATATCTTCTTCCCAACCTTCTAAGAACCACCAAGGTTCAAAATCTCCATACATTTCTATAACACGATACATATTCATTCATTTCCTTTGTATCGTATATTATAACCAATTCCATTAAACAAGGAAAGAAATATGCTCATTTCTTAATTTTTTGATAAAAAATCCAGCCATCTGGTGGATGACTGAATTTCTATTTGCTTATGTGATAAAAATTTTTCGTTTCCTAAGCTTCAGAAATGTCGTTTTCGATAATGACCTTGATGGCATGGTGTTCTGCTGCCTTACTGAAGACTTCATAGGCTTTTTCAATTTCACTGAGTTTGAAATAGTGAGTTACCAATTTTTCTGGTTCAATCTTATGACTTTCAAGTGCTTTCAACAATTGTGGAGTTGTATTTGTAGATACCAAACCAGTTGTTACATTGATGTTGCGAATCCAAAGTTTATCCAAGTCGAATTCAACTGGTTTACCATGCACACCACAGTTGGCAACTGTTCCGTCTACACCGATAATCTTTTGGCAGAAATCAAATGTTGCAGGAATACCAACAGCTTCGATAGCAACATCCACACCACGTCCATCTGTCAAATCATAAATTTCTTTAATGGCCTTTTCAGGGTCTGAAGAATTAACCTTATGAGTAGCACCAAATGATACAGCTGTTTCCAAACGGTTATCGTCTAAGTCCACCATAATCAATTTGGCTGGTGAATAGAATTGAGCTGTCAAAAGAGCTGCTAAACCAACTGGACCTGAACCAATAATAGCTACGCTGCAACCAGGTTCTACTTTCCCTTTCAAGACACCAATTTCATATCCCGTCGGTAGAATGTCTGATAGCATAACCAAAGCTTCATCTGACAAATCTTCTGGAGTATGGTAAAGAGTATTATCTGCATGAGGGACACGTAGATATTCAGCCTGCATACCATCAATCAAGTGACCGAAAATCCAGCCTCCTTCGTCTTCACAGTGGGCATAAATCCCTTTTTTACAGTAGTAGCATTTACCACAGGCACAGACACAAGAAATCAAGACCTTGTCGCCTTTTTTGAAGTTAGAAACTCCTTCTCCAACTTCTTCAACAATCCCAATCCCTTCGTGACCAAGAATAGTACCACTTTGGCAAGCAGGAACATCTCCTTTAATGATATGGAGGTCTGTTCCACAAATAGTGGTTTTTACGATACGCACAATAGCGTCTGTTGGCTTGCGAATAACTGGTTTGTCTACATCAACAAAAGAAGCAAGCCCTGGTTTAACATAAGTATAGGCTTTCATAAAGCAATCCTCCGTTTTTTTATTTGTACTATTTTTAATATAATTGTAAGCCTTTTCATTTGTTTGTTCAAGTCTTTTTGTGATTTTTTTAACTTTTTTATTTACCAGTAAAGTACCATGCATAAAAAAGCAGAAGCTAATATCTAACTCCTGCTTTCTCTCTTATGCTTGATAACGTTTCACACCATCTAGGTAGGTTGCTACCAATTCCAAATCTTTATCTAGCACGATAAAGTCGGCGTCGTAACCTTCACGGAGTTGTCCACAAACATCATCAATGTGAACAGATTTAGCTGGGTTGAGGCTGGCCATCATGACTGCTTCATGCGGATTCGCAATCCCCCATTCAACTACATTCTTCAAACCATCCTTGAGTTTAAGGATAGAACCTGCCAAGTTACCTGTCGATTTGAGGCGAGCAGTTCCATTGGCAACTACTACCGGGAATTCTCCCAACATGTAATCTCCGTCTTCCAATCCACCAGCTGTCATACAGTCGGTGATGAGGGCAATATTTTCAGTTCCCTTTTGCTTGAGCAAGATGTCACACGCTTTTGGATCTACGTGGTGACCGTCACAAATCAATTCAGCGTAAGTATGTGGCAACTCATACATGGCTCCCACCATACCGAGTTCACGGTGAGTCAACCCACGCATACCATTGTAGGCGTGTACCCAAACACTAGCTCCAGCATCTACTGCCTTTTTAGCCTCATCAAAAGTTGCATTTGAATGTCCAAGAGCAACTGTTACGCCTTCTCCGGTAATAGTCCGTACAAAGTCTTCTACACCTTCACGCTCTGGCGCAAGAGCAATTTTATTTAGTAGGCCATTTGCTGCTTTTTGCCAAGCACGAAACTCATCCATGCGAGGATCTTTCATGTAGGCAGGGTTTTGAGCACCCTTGTATTTCTCTGTGAAATATGGACCCTCAAAATAAATTCCACGAATCTTGGCTCCACTTGCTTCTTGATAACGAGCACCGATATTTTCTGTTACTGCAAGCAATTGCTCATAAGATGATGTCAAAGTGGTTGGCAAGAAGCTGGTGACACCTGTACTAAGTAGTCCTTCACTCATGGTATGAAGGGTTCCTTCGATATTATTGTCCATAACATCCACACCACCAAAACCATGAATGTGGGTATCTACAAGTCCTGGAGCAATGCTATATCCTGTATAGTCAATCACCTCAGCTCCTTCAGGAATCTCTTCTACATGTTTTCCAAACTTGCCATCCACAAGTTCCAAGTAACCGCCACGACGCACTCCGTGTGGGTAGAAAAACTGATCCGCTTTAATATAGTTAGGCATAATGTTAACCTCCTTAAAAGATTGATTCTACAATTTATTATGTCAATTACATTATAAACCTTTCTTTTTTATTTGTAAATGGTATAGACCTATTTTCTATAGATATTTTAAAAGAGCTGGATTTTGTACTGACCCCAAAAAGTTAGACAATTAATTTATCCAAAGGATTTAGTTCTGTATTGCACAGGACTAAGTCCTTTTAATTTTACCTTAATTCGTTTATTGTTGTAGTAATCAATATAGTTTACAATGGCTTGTTCCAATTGGTTAAGCGACTGAAATGACTTCTCATAACCGTAAAACATCTCCGATTTCAGAATGCCAAAGAATGACTCCATCATACCGTTGTCTGGGCTGTTACCTTTACGTGACATAGATGGTTGGATTCCTTTATCCTCTAAAAAATGATGATAGAAATCGTGTTGGTATTGCCATCCCTGGTCACTATGGAGAATTGTATTTTCGTAATATTCCTCTGTAAAGGTTTGTTCTAGCATATCTTTCACTTGTATCAAGTTCGGTGACGTAGAAAGATTATAGGCGATAATTTCACTGTTAAAACCATCTAAAACTGGTGATAAATAGAGCTTTTGACTGCTTGCCGTAATGGCAAACTCTGTCACATCTGTGTAGCACTTTTCCATTGGCTTCGATGCTTCAAATTGGCGTTGAATAAGGTTATCTGCTTTCTTGCCAATCTCTCCTTGGTAGGAAGAATACTTGCGTTTACGACGAATTCGGGCACTTAAACCAAGGATCTTCATCAGACGTTGGACCTTCTTATGGTTCACTACAAAACCACGATTCCTCAATTCTAGAGTCATTCGGCGATAACCATAATTTCCTTTATGCTCAGTAGAAATAGCTTGAATTTCATCTTTAATATCATGATTTTTATCGCTTTTATTTAACTGCTTTAGCTGGTAATAATAGGTTGAACGAGCTAGCTTAATAATCTTTAGAAGAATCTCTAAGGCAAACTCCGTTACCAATCCTCGGACAATTTCTGTTTTTCTTCTCGCACCTTTTCGTCCCTCAATCGGAGTTCTCTCAACTTTTTTAGAATGGCATTCTCCGCTCTCAAGTACTCATTTTCTGCTTGAAGTCGCTCTAGCTCTGTCATCTCTTCAGGTTTCTTCTTTGGCTTACGTCCCATTTTAGATGGTCTCCCTCTTGTTTTCTCAACAATAGTATACCCATTTTTCTTATATTGTGCCAGCCAATTAGGCAACATTCCAACACTTGGAAGAGCATAATCTAGAGACACCCTTATTTGAGAACGACCTTCGAGAAGAACTTTATCAATGTTCTCTTGTTTTAGTTCAGGTGAATAGTAACAATTCTTTCCTTTTTTGACAATTTCTATTCCATAACGATCAATCAATCTAATCATGTACTGAAGATTAGAAATGTTTATTCCAAATATGTTTGAAAGCTCTTTGAAGCTTTGCCCTTGTTTTCTAAGTTCATAGATCTGAACTTTATCTTTATAAGTCAATTTCATAATAAAAACACCCCAAAAGTTAGATTTTTTCTGTCTAACTTTTGGGGTGCAGTACATTTCTCCAACTCTTCTCTTTTTAATACAAATTATTTTGATTTGACTGGCTTGTCTTGAGCTGTTTGCAAGGCTGTAGCAATCGTATCTGCATACAATTTTGCTCCTGCTTCAATTTTACTATTGTCACTTCCGAAATGGACTTGGTCTGTCCCAGTCCAAATTTCTGGATGTTCCTTAGCAACTTGATTCCAATCTGCTATCGTGATGTAAGGGGTCTTCTCTGCTAATTCTCTCATATGGGCAGCAGCCTTCTCAACGATTGCATAGGTCTCTTTTGTCTTATCTCCCTCATAAGGAGTCACCAAAACCATGTGGTGGCCCTTAGGAAGATTTTTCACAATACTATCCCAGTCTTCCTTGTAATTTTCAGGATTATTCACGCCTGTTGCAATAATCACCATCTTTGGTAGAAATTTATTCTGGCTATTATTTAGCATGATTTCATTGGCAGTCTTGGTTGTTCTGCTGACCTGCGCGTTAATCTGTGCTCCAGGAAGGGCTGTCTGCAGGGCTGTATTAGCTCTTAGAGCCACTGAGTCACCAATTAACATAGTGCCATCAGCAATCCCCAAACTGTTTGCATCTGCCCGTTCTGTCATCACTTTTGTTTGGGCAATATTACTAGCAGCTTGCTTCAAGCCATTGACAGTTAAGTCTGTCTCAAACGCTCCCACTTGTGGTGCCAAGAAAGTCACTAAGAAGACAATGAAGGCCAAGATTCCTGTACTTGTTGAAAGAATTGCGTGAATATAAGGCAGGGGACGAAGAGTTTGTAAAACAGGTGTGTTCTTGCCTGCAATCCAAGGTTCCAACACATAAAATGATAGGCTGGCAAATCCATAAGAAAAAATCAAAGTCAGTAACACAGCAAAAAGATTTGATGTCAACTGTGAGAAAATAATATAGAAAGGCCAATGGAAGAGATAAACTGCATAGCTAGTATCTGCTAAAAAGCTGATCATCTTTGGCTCCTGTACGTTAGGAGTCTTTTCATGTAAGACACGCGCCGCCAGAATCATAGCTAGGGCTGCAAGACTGGCAAGCAAGAAGCCTATAAGATAGGCAAAGAGATAGGTAAATTTGACAAAGAAGGTCAAAATGAGTAAGAAGCCAAAACCTCCTGCAAAAATCAACAGGGTCTTTCGTAAATCCCAGATTTTATCCAACTGCTTAACGAAGGAAGTCGTCTGACGAACGCCTACAATCGTTGCTAGGATACTTCCCAAAAAGAATGGATAGACATGAGTTAAACTAGAGAAGTAAACAGAAGAATAAGAAGTTACTAGAAAACTACCAATAAACATGGAGAAGAAACTAATCAAGAAAGCAGCAACAGACAAGAGGAAGACCATTCCTCTCAACTGACCATTTGATTTAGCCTGCTTAGATAAGAACCAAACTGCTAATCCCCAAAGAATATAATAGTGAACTTCAACAGCCAAGCTCCAATTATGAACAAACAAATGAGGAATGAACTGAGATTCATAACTCCCACCTGTTAGGAGTTCATAGAAGTTGGTCATAAAACCTAAAACACCAGCAATCTGGCCACCAATTCCAGCTACATAATCTTGGCGAACTAGAAAGGTAAAGGGCATGGTTACCAAGACCATCAAAACCACAGGTGGCACAATCCGATAAAAACGTCTCCTAAAAAATCCTATCAAGTCGATCTCATGGTTTTTAGAAAATTCTTCGATGAGTAGAGCCGTAATCAGGAAACCTGAAAATGTGAAAAAGACATCTACCCCGAAAAATCCTCCAGGAAAGATGGTCTGAAAGAAGTGATACAAGAGTACCAAAAGTAAACCTGTAATCCTAATCAAGGAAAACCATTTAATGCGCATACGAGTTTATTCTTCCTTTCATTGTACACTTTATTCTATCAAAAAAAGAAGAAAAATCCCAAGAGAAAACTTAGGATTTTTAGCTTATATCTATTCCGTTTTAGAAATTACGGCCTGACTTATTATAACCATATTTTTCCACAAAATACTCACGGAATTCCAAGAGATTGTCATCCATAATGGCTTGTCGAACTTGCTTCATCAGGTTAAGCAAGAAGTAAAGGTTATGGTAGCTAGTCAAGCGGATACCAAAGGTTTCATCGGCCTTGAGGAGGTGACGAAGGTAGGCGCGTGTGTAGTTCTTACATGTGTAGCAATCACACTCAGGATCCAGTGGTGTAAAGTCCTCAGCAAACTGGGCATTCTTGACAACCAAACGTCCCTGACTGGTCATACAAGTCCCGTTACGAGCGATTCGAGTCGGCAATACACAGTCAAACATATCCACCCCACGAATCACCCCATCAATCAAGCTATCTGGCGCTCCCACTCCCATCAAATAGCGAGGTTTGTTTTCAGGCAGCAGTTGAGTTGTGAAGTCCAAGACCGCATTCATCTCTTCGTGGGTTTCTCCTACTGCTAAGCCACCGATAGAGTAGCCTGGGAAGTCCATACTTACAAGGTCATGAGCCGATTGGCGACGCAGGTCTTCAAATCCAGCCCCCTGCACAATCCCAAATAACCCTTGGTCATGCGGACGACGGTGAGCCTTCAAACCGCGCTCAGCCCAACGGCTGGTACGCTCGATTGATTTCTTAACGTAGTCGTAAGGTTGGTAAAACTGAGGACATTCATCAAAAGACATCATGATGTCTGAGCCCAGATTGTTCTGAATAGAAATAGCCTTCTCTGGAGACAAGAACATCTTAGAACCATTGAGATGGTTTTTAAAGGTTACCCCTTCTTCTGTGATATTACGGCTATCTGCTAAGGAATAAACCTGGAAACCACCACTGTCCGTCAAAATAGGTTGATCCCAATTCATGAATTTGTGGAGACCACCAGCGCGTGCGATGAGTTCATCTCCAGGGCGAAGCCAGAGATGATAGGTGTTTGACAGGATAATTCCCGAACCCATCTCCTTCAATTCTTCAGGTGACTGAGTTTTGACAGTGGCTTGAGTTCCAACTGGCATAAACATAGGTGTCGGAAAGGTTCCGTGGGGAGTGATAATTTCTCCCAGACGAGCTCCCGTGTGTTTTTCTTTCTTAATCAAACGATATTTGATTGGTGAATCTGACATTTTTTACCTCCGAAGCTGGGAAAAACAGTCCCAGTTCATACTTTGCGCCCAAAGGCATACTGTATGATTTTATCAAAAAAAGCTGGAACTGTCACGAACTATGGTATAATGAGAGAATGAAATACCCAAAAATTGATTTAAAAACCATTCGTCTGCAGGCTAGGCAATTTCAAGCTGAAAATCCCCGCCTCTTTCTCGTCTATCTCTTACCGAGCATGCTGGTCATCTTGTCTGGCTTCCTCAATCCCTTAGAGCGCATCAACGAGTCTATTTTAGAGCAATCCTCTTTAAACGTGTTTGGTCATGTATTCCAAGCCTACCTCTTTCCACTATTGGTCTCCTTTATCGGGACGATACTTCTAACCAGCTCAGTTTATACAACGCTGAAACTCATCAAGAATCCAGATACAGAACTATCCGTCAAAAATAGTCTTACTCTCTTTAACGAAGAACACTTTTCACAAACCTTTTTGACTCTTCTTCTCAAACGTTTCTACCTCTTCTTATGGAGCATTCCTAGTTTACTTGGGATTTACTTCCTCTTTTACAGTAGCTTTCTAGCAAAGAAATTCGTTGCCATCCATCCTGAGTTTCCTAATCTGGATCTCACGTCAATTGAAACCGAGCGTTTCCTCATGACCTTTGGTCTCTACTTTCTAGCAAGTATCCTCTTGATGATTGTAGGAAATAGTCTCTATATTCCACAATACTATGCTTATTCACAGGTAGAATTTCTTCTCTGTGACACCCTAGACTTGGGACAAGCTAGACCAGGACAAATCCTTAAAACCAGCCGCTTCCTGATGAAAGGATACAAGTTCCAGCGTTTCGTCCTAGACTTACAACTCCTTCCTTGGTACTTCCTCAATTGGATTACTTTTGGGATTGCTAGTTTCTCACTCCTACCCTACATTCAAATTAATAAAATAATTTTCTACCGAGCAGTACTGGCTCGAAAACGTCCAAAAGCTTGAAGGTAACCCCTCAAGCTTTTTTCTATCAATGAGTTTCTCCGCCCACCAACTTGAGATCCTGATCTCCATGTTCTATAATGGCGCCGATTGCCGCTTCTACCCCTCGCATAATGTCCACTAAACTCATAGCTGGAGTAGTCGGTCGATTCACCACCTGTTCCATCATATAAGGAATATGCATAAAACCTGCCTTAACATGTGGAAATTTCTTTTCTACCAAATAGAGAGCCTGATACATCAAATGATTGCAGACAAAAGTCCCTGCCGTATTGGAAACGGAGGCCGGCAAGCCCTCTTTTTTTATAGCTTGAACCATCGCTTTAATCGGCAAACTACTAAAATAGGCCGAAGCACCATCCGCTCGAATGGGAAGATCAATCGGCTGATTACCTTCGTTATCAGGAATGCGTGCATCGTCTTGGTTAATGGCCACTCGTTCAGGTGTTAAGCTAGTTCTTCCACCAGCTTGGCCGATACAAAGGACAAAGTCAGGTTGATAGCGGTTCATCTCTTCTTCCAATACTTGAGCCGATTTGTGAAAGACTGTTGGCACTTCTATCCAACGGATCTCAGCATCATGGATTTCAGCTGGTAAACCTTTAACGGCCTCCAAAGCTGGATTGACATTTTCCCCTCCAAAGGGCTCAAAACCTGTCACTAATACTTTCATTTTTAACTCCTCAAAACCAATTTAATGAAACTATTTTCTTAAAGATAAGTATAACATATTACCCTTATTCTGAAGTTGAAAAAGACTAGCGAAACTAGAATTGACCTTTTGAATCTATTTAAAAAGTAAAATGCTGATCAAGGTCAAAATAGCTGGTCCACCTTGCTTCAAAATAATTTTCTTATCTGCTG
>ERZ773044.96-NODE-96-length-48541-cov-8.77975_pt1 | contig 48541 bp, 33 predicted proteins | sample MGYA00511897_ERZ773044 | MGnify/ENA primary metagenome ERZ773044 (study PRJEB29015, sample SAMEA2738116) | human oral metagenome | biome: human oral; feature: human-associated habitat; material: saliva | place: China | collected 2170 ...
GGGAAGATTTTCCAACTGCGAAAACTTGTGAGATATTGAGTCCAAACCCAAGCAAAATAACAGCATACTGAAGCAGTTTTTTAGAGCTATAAGTCAAACCGGCATCCAGTTGTGCATAGGAAGCGAGAAAGGGATGGAGAATCATTCCGATAAAAATGGCGAAAACAGGTGCTCCCACAACAGGCAGAAATCCTCCTAAAACCCAAGAGATGATAGAAATGATCAGACAGACTGACAATCCTGCCCAATTTTTTGATAGAAATGACATAAAAACCTCCGAAAATAAACACTCCTTATTATAATCTTATTTGTTAGAAAAATAAAATAGAAAGTAGGAATGCAGACCCAGCCCGGGGAACGCGCCACCTCAGCCTCCGCACCCGAACGTCCATGCCCTCGCATTCCCGCCCTCCGCGTCCCAGCCCAGCAGTCCCTCCCGTATATCCCACCCTCTCCCTCCCCATGCCCGTAATGTGGCGGGTAACTCATGCGGCTCACGCGGGGTGTTAGGCAGTACTACACTTAAAACGAAAGTCACATCGCCGTCACTGGAGAAAAGAGTTTTTGTGCCCACCACGACCGTACATTTGACCGACCGCATCCCGCGCGTGTCTGCCGATGAGCTGCTGGCAGGTTTCCGCCCGTCAGAGCGTTTTGGAGAGGTTTCGTTCGACACCTATATCCCCGACCCGAACCAGCCTTCGCAGGCTGAGGCGGTGCAGAAGCTCAAGGATTTTGGCGACAAGATTAACGGCGGCGGCTCCGGCGGCGGCTTTTTCGGACGACTCTTTGGCGGTAAGAAGAAGGACACTTCGAAGGCCGGCCTGTACCTTGACGGCGGTTTTGGTGTGGGTAAGACCCACCTGCTGGCTTCGCTGTGGCATTACGTAGACGGCCCGAAGGCATTCGGCACGTTCGTGGAGTACACGAACCTGGTGGGTGCGTTGACGTTCCGCAAGACGGTTGAGGCGCTGAGCGGTTACAAGCTGGTGTGCATCGACGAGTTTGAGCTGGACGATCCGGGCGATACGGTGCTCATGTCCCGCCTGATGCGTGAGCTGGCCGATGCCGGCGTGAAGCTTGTGGCGACCTCGAACACTCTGCCGGGTGCCCTGGGCGAGGGTCGCTTTGCGGCTGAGGATTTTAAGCGTGAGATTCAGGTGCTTGCTTCGCAGTTTGAGGTGCACCGCGTGGATGGTGAGGACTTCCGTCATCGTGGCCTGCCCGATGCTCCGGAGCCTGTTGCTGATGATGCGTTTGATGCGAAGGTTGAGGAGGTGTTCGCCGGTAAGACGGTGGGCGTCGATAACTTCGCTGACCTGGTGGAGCATTTGGCGAAGGTGCACCCTTCGCGTTACCGTCAGCTGATTGACGGTCTGCAGGGCGTTGCGTGGCGTGATGTGCAGCCGATTACGGAGCAGTCGGTGGCGTTGCGTTTTGTGGTGTTGGCTGACCGCCTGTATGACAAGGACTTGCCGATTGTTTCTTCGGGTGTGCCTTTTGACAAGGTGTTTACCCCGGAGATGCTGGCCGGTGGTTATCAGAAGAAGTATTTCCGCGCGGTGTCTCGTTTGACCGCGCTGGCTCGTGAGGGCCTGCTCGGCGAATCTGAGTAGTCGCCGCCTGACGTTGCGAAACCGTGCAGTGTGAATGCGTGAACTGCGCCGAAAAGTTTATAGTAAAGACCCCCGCCGGATGCTCCACGAGATGATCCGGAGGGGGTCTTTGTTTGTCTTAGCTAGTCTTCGTTATCAAGCTTGAAGCTCTGCAAGCCTAGCTGGGTGGTGTACACCAACTCGTAGTCGCAGAGTTCGTACGAGTAAACACCTGCTTCTACCTCTTCGAAGGGCAGGATGAGCTGCCCCTCCAGCATGAATGATTTCTGCCAGTTCTCGATGCGGTCCTTTTCCAGCTGGTCGAGTGCGGCGTCGAATCGGAGTTTCCCACCCCTGATGCGGTGGTTGGGTGCATCTGAGTACTGGTAGGGGAGTCGAATCGATGAAGCCGCAAGTTGCATGCTCTGCCAGTAAGTCGGCGGGTCATCGGCTGAAGCGTCAAAGCGGAGAGAATCAGCCTCGTCTGTGCCGTTGATGGAAGGCAAGAGTCGGTAGCTTTTAATTGCGCTCTTAGGATTGCCAGGTTGGTTCCGTTCCACAATGATTGCGATAACTTCCAGGGAAGCGTCGGTGTCGCGAACCTTTGCCTCGCCAATTTGCTCGTCAGAGAATCGCCGGTCGTTGGAATGGAGAAGACTCTTCATGCAGTCTGCCATGGTGTACTGTTCACGCTCGGGTGCGCAGAGCAGATAGCCTTCAGCTCGTCGCTCTGCGTGGTCTTGATTCTGCTGATAGTCCCGCTTGGCGCTTTCGTAGACTTCTGCCCAAGCATTAGGGATCTCGGCAGACGTATTTTCCTGATAGGTCTTCTGCACCAGCGGACTGATGTCCGCAGGAATTCGAATCGGTTCACCGTCGAAGTGGGGGAGTAGCTGCGCGTAGCTGCTGAACAGGATCATTGGCTCGTAGACTGCCTTGGAGCCACGCGGGAAGTCGGGTGCCTCATCGTGTGAGCCGAAAGTTTCAACTCCTCGCACGTAGCACACCGGATTACGGTATGCGGGGGTGCGTTCTGAACTGCTGCGGCTATCGTGACGGTGTAGACGTCCCATGCGCTGAAGCACCAGGTCAACCGGCGCGAAGTCGGTAACCATTACGTCAAAGTCCAGGTCAAGCGACTGTTCGATGACCTGCGTACCCACCACAATGAGGCGGTGCGGGCGCGAGGAATCCTCCCCGTCAGCTTTGCTGTAGTGTGCCTTCTTGCCGAGCTTTGAGACAAGGAGTTCTTCTTGCTCGGCGCGGTGTGTGGCGGTAAAGCGAGAGTGCGTGAGGATTACGTGTTCTTCACCGAACTGTTCACTCAGAAATGCGTGCATTTCCTGGGCTCGGCCAACGGTATTGCAGATGACTGCGGCGCATCCGTGGTCATTGGCGAGCGGTTCGAGCACGTTCAGGACGCTTTCGGGGCTGTCGTCAATGAGTTTCAGCTCGATTTCGGTTTGCTCTACGGGCTGTTCAACCTTCCATTTCTTGGGAGTTCCGTTGTCCTCGGCGGTGAGCGTGTGGACGACGGGGTAATCCAGATCGAGGAAGGGTTCTTCGGACGCTTCCGGCTTAGGTGCTGCCTGAATACCTGCGAGTCGAGCTTTCATTTTCGCCATCAGGTCATTCTGTGATGGGGGAGCAGGAGCAGCTACTTTGTTCGGTTCTGCTCCAATTTTCAGGCCCTTGGCATAGCTCTTCATCAGATCATCACGAGTAGCTGACGGTAGGGTTGCCGACATGAGAATGACGGGCACATTCATCTGACCCAGCCAGTAGAGCGCAGCGGAAAGGTACTTGCTCATGTATGCGTCGTAGGCGTGCACCTCATCAATGATGATGACCTTAGACGCAAGCCCAAGGTATCGGAGCATCACATGCCGTGTTTGTAGGGCGGTCATGAGAACTTGGTCGATGGTGCACACAACGAAGCTGGAGAGGAGCCCCTTCTTAGTGCCACTGAGCCAGCTGTGTCGTGCAAGAGACGTTCCAGGGCGTAGTGTTTTTCGGTTGTTATCTCGCCCGGGGGTAGAAGATTCATCGAAAATATCTGCCTTAGAGAGTGCCTCATAGGACTTGTTGAAGCGGTTCTTAGAATGGCCTAGGAACATGGAGTGTGGCTCAATAGGCCCGCCATGTTCTTGCGCCACATTGCTTGTCTGGTATTTCACCCATTCGATAACACGGTCAAAGAGAGCATTAGAAGTCGCCTGGGTCGGTGCAGCAAAGGCTACTCCGGTGCGACCGGTCGCCTGCGCAAGGAACTCTGCAGCGATGAGGCCAGCTTCAGTTTTACCCTGACCCATCGGTGCTTCGATGCACATCATGCCGCCGCTTTGCATGGAGCGTGCCGCTTCGACTACGACTTCCTGCATGGGGCGTAGGGTCGGGTTGCTCCACCCAAAACGGGATGCGTAAAGATCTGCTGCGGGGGTATCGGGATTAATGTCCAGCGCGGCAATCCAGCGTTGTTCAAGTCCGAGAGCTTGCCAGCCGATGCGTGCTCGCTGTTCCTGCTCGGCCGAGCCGAAGGTGCCCATGGGGAAGAAATCAGGGTTTGAAGCAATCCAGTCTGACATGATGACGAAACCGGTAATGCAGAATTGCACGGAGACGGGGATAGCCTGTCCGTGCTGTGCTAGCTGCTGTAACGCCGAGGATGCACCGAAACGTTCCAGAGTGATGTCGTAGAGTTCCTGCCAGGTGGCATGCCATTTGGGGGAGAGGCGCTCTAAAATGACATTGCTCAATTCAGTGGATGCAGGCATGTAGTCTGCGGGTGTGCCGTGGTGCGCGCCGGAAATACTTGCGAGAGTTTCAACAACTTCACTCGGCATGCCCTCGACATTGCTGGTGAGCAAGTGAGTGAGGATGCTTTGACTGTATTTACTGTGGGGGCAGCGCATACCGCTAGTGGGGGTCACAAGGTCTTCAGGGAACTCAAAGTCCTGCTGCTCGATACGCTGACGGTATATAGCGAGGTTTTCGTCGCGTCGTGCATCGAGCTGCCCGGAGAATTCAGGGGTTGCTTTGCCCATGTCGTGGGTGGCGGCAAGCCAGCATACGAGCGCGCGCGTATCTTCCATGGACAGGTGGAGGTGCTCACTGAATCGCTTCTGCAGACCCGGGGCGAGCCATGTATCCCAGAGCCGGGCGGCAACAGAACCAGCATCGAGCATGTGCTGAACGAGGGAGAGGCCGCGGGTGGGGGAGTCCTTGTCTCCTGTTTTTGCCCAGAATGATGCCGTTTCAGGTGTTGAAAGATGCTCAGGGGCGGGTGCCATGATTCTCCTTAGACGGTAGACTAGTGCGTACCTCGCTGCGGTGCGAGGTGTATGTTCCCCGAAGCAGACGGGGATGAGCCAGTATTTATAAAATTGGTTGATGTGGTCCCTGCGCTAGCGGGGATTCTGCTTCCGTTGCTTCGGTTTTACTCTACACCTTAAAAATATCAAAGGTATTAATAAATTGGTTGATTCGCTTGACTTAACCTTCTTGGTGCTCCTATAGTGGAACTATCAAGCCGCTGGAGGCCTGCCAAGAGCCCCCTGACAAGGCTAAATTAACGGTCCACTCCCATTGTGGACTAGAAACCATTTTTATGACTGCTCATTCGTCACGCGACAGTGAGCCGATTTCGATGATGAAAGGAGTGAGAATGGCTAGCTTGGAAGAACCCCGCTTCAATCTTGTTGATGAAGCATGGATCCCGGTTCGACTGAAAACGGGCGAGGTTGCCGAGCTGTCACTCCATGATTTCTTCAAACGGGTGTATGAGATTGACCGAATTCAAACGGACAATCCGCTAACCGATGTTGCAATCTTGGGTGTTGCGCTCATTATCTTTGCGCGTGCCACTTTTCTTAGCGAAGGCGTTAAGACCTTTGGTGGTGCGGCTCCCTGGATTCGCCAGATGCGAGAGCCTAATGCTGACAATCTGGTTGCTGTTCTGGGATACCTTGAAATTTTCAAGGACCGTTTCTGGCTGGTGGGCGGTGACCGCCCCTTTATGCAGGTGCATGATTTGCACACGGCTAAGGGGGACACGAAACCCGTTAGCCGCTTGCTTTTGGACTCTGAAAGCGAGTACTTCTCGCAGCGGGCTGAGGTAACTCTCAAATCTCTGAGTTTTGCCGAGGCTGCACGCTACCTGCTGACGATTCAAGCCTGGGACTACTCAGGCATTAAATCTGGTGCAGTAGGTGACCCCCGTGTTAAGGGCGGTAAGGGCTATCCTCTGGGTGTGGGCTGGTACGGCACGACTGGCAAGGTGATTGTTCACGGTGCCAACATGATGGAAACCTTGCTGTACAACTTGGACTACGAGCAGTTGACCGATAAAGAGTCGTTCGAGAAAGACATTCCAGTATGGGAACGCGCTGAGCCTGATACCGCAGCACCGCGTGCGTACACTGGTGGTCCTGCGGCTCAGTACAAGGATCAACCGGCGCCCGCGAGCGGCATGTGCGAGATTTTGACCTGGCAGTCACGTCGCATCCGCTTACACCATGACGGCGAGCGCGTAACTTCGGTCCTTGTTGCTAACGGCGATAAATGGTTCGACCGCAATACCTATACTGACCCTCTGACGGGTTATCGCTACAGCAAGAACCAGTCGTCGAAGACCGAACAGGTGTGGATGCCTCAGGCTCATTCAGCTGAACGCACCCTGTGGCGTGGTGCTGATGCTCTGCTGACCCGCCTCACCCCGGAAGCTGAGAAGCAGAATAAGCCTGCTCCCGTGATTCGTCAGTTGGGTTCGGGAAGGTACTTCCCGACCGACGCGGAGGTACAGGTTCAGCTGGTGGGCGTTGAATACGGCAACCAGAGCGCCGTGATTGAGAACATTATTTCTGACTCGATGACCCTTGAGCTTTCTCTGCTGACTGATGAAGGTATGAGTGCCTCCCAGATGGTGCGTGAAAATATTCAGGCAACCATGGATGCGGCAATTGCTCTGGGGCAGTTTGCGGGTAATTTGTTGCGTGCCGCAGGTCGGGAATATGAATTCCGTGCAGATGCTACCGAAGCCGTACTTAACCGTATGGAGGAGTCTTTCCGCCTCTGGCTTGCAAATCAGGGGGCTGCAGAAGACATCTCCGCTAGGAAGGAAGAATGGCAGCGTCTGGTGCGTAACGCTATCCAGCACGAATCGAACATCCTTATTGATAGTGCAGGTCCTAAGGCTATGCTCGGTTTCTTCGGTAAGGACCTTTCGGGAAACGAAGTTCTTTACAGTGTTGCTCACGCAGAACGGCAGCTCCATGCGCGTCTGCGTAAGATCATCCCTTTGGCTTATCAAGCCTCTACCTCTCACTCACCTCAGGAGGACACTAATGAGTGACCGTACTGCGCAGAATGACCTGCAGCAGTTTATTGCTGCGAAGGTGATGCGCCTTTATCACCAGAAGAGTAGCGGTGTTTCGTCTGCTACTGCACAGCTGGCGAAGCTTCGCCGGGGAACGGGTGAACCGCCCTTGGCTCATCCTGAGCTTTGGGGATTCGTCTTGGAAAAGGAAGACGGTACTGAAGGTATCCCCGAAGAGTACCGCGGTATGGGCGACCAGCCGAGTAACGCGGAGAACGCCGCGTACACTGCTTTGACTCTTTTTGCTCTGCACCAGCAGGCGCAGAATCAGCCTATGCATGTTGCGGGTGTTTCTTTCGGCCAGGCAGTCGGTCGCTTGGTCAGTCAGACTACTTCTTCGATGAAGAAGCGTTTTGATTCTCTGCTGACTGCTCAGACGGAGAACGCTCGCCAGCATTACCTGCGTAGCCTGATTACTCTTCTCCGTTCCGAAGGTATTGCATTTGACTACGGTCGGTTCGCGACTGACTATATGTACCTTCTGAACCCCACGATGCGTCAGAAGGTTCTGTATCGCTGGAACCGCGACTTCTCCTACGGGCTCATCCCTGTTCGCGCTGTTGCGAACAAAACCACTAAGTAACTATCACTCCTGAAAGAAGGAAAAAATCATGACTACTTTCGTCGATATCCACGCCCTGCAGACCCTGCCTCCGTCGAACATTAACCGTGACGACACCGGCAGCCCCAAATCCGCTTTCTTTGGCGGCGTTCAGCGTCAGCGTGTTTCCAGCCAGGCCTGGAAGTCCGTCATTCGCCGCGATTTTGAGTCGCACCTCGACCGCTCGAAGCTGGGTGTACGTACCCGTCTGGTTGCTGATAAGGTAGTGGCGCGCATCCTGGATCTTGCACCCGAATTTGATGATGAGAAGGCTGAGGCGGCTGTCGTCGAGGCTTTCAAGGCGGCAAAGATTAAGCTGGAGAAGCCGAAGAAGAAGGAAGACGAAGAAGCAGGCCGTGCTGTTTCTGGATACCTGATTCTGTTGAGCAACCAGCAGATTGACAAGCTGGCACAGGCAATCATTGACGCTAACGGCGAGAAGCTCGTTGCGAAGGATGTTAAGGAAATCCTCGACACCAACCACAGCGTTGACATCGCCCTCTTCGGTCGCATGCTGGCAGAAGCTGCCGACTTCAACGTTGACGCAGCATGCCAGGTAGCACACGCTTTGAGCGTCCACGGCTCCGAACCCGATTTTGACTACTACACTGCAGTGGATGACGTCGTTCGTTCTTCTGATGACTCTACCGGTGCAGGCATGATTGGCACCGTTGAGATGGCGGCAAGCACCTTCTACCGCTACGCCAACATCAACCTGGATGCACTGAACGCTAACCTGGGTGATGCTTCTGCAAGTGTTGAGGCAACCCTGGCGTTTGTCCGTTCCTTCATTAACTCCATGCCTACCGGTAAGCAGAACTCTTTCGCCGCACGCACCCTGCCTGACGCGGTTATCGTGACCGTTCGTAACGACCGCCCCATCTCCTACGTGAACGCCTTCGAGAAGGCTATCACCGAGGTCGAGGGCCGCCGCGTGGCTGCTGCTCGTGCGCTCGCATCTGAGGCTAAGAACATTGAAGAAGCATACGGTTACGAGCCGGTCGCTTCGTATGTTCTGGCTTTGGGCGACCTCAAGGAAGAACTGGCAGGTCTTGGCGAGTCTGTTTCTCTGAAGGGTCTGCTGGAGTCCCTCGAAGCTCAGCTGACTGCTCTCACCTCTCAGGAGTCCTAATGCCTACCCTGCTCTTGAAGATGAGCGGGCCGTTGCAGTCATGGGGCACTCAGAGCCGTTTCCGTCGCCGTGATGCTGGGCATGAGCCGAGCAAGTCTGGCGTGGTTGGAATGATCGCTGCAGCCTTGGGGCGCTCGCGTAACGAGCCGGTTGATGACTTGGTTTCGTTGAAGTTCGCGGTGCGTACGGATGCCCAGGGTACCCTGATTCGTGACTATCAGACCGCTAAGAACTGGGCTAAGAACCCGAATGGTGCGGCTTCTCTTTCGACCCGTATGTACCTTTCGGATGCTGTTTTTGTGGTAGCTCTGGAAGGCGAACGTGAACAGCTGGAGACTATCGAATCTGCATTGAAGAAGCCCGTATATCCTTTGTACTTTGGGCGACGTGCGTGCCCGGCTGGTTACGACCTTGTCCTGGGTATCCGTGAGGAATCTGCTGAGGAGGCTCTGTGCTCGTTGGAGTGGCAGGTGCCTGAGTATCGTCGTAAGGATTTTCCGAGCCCGATAGCGTTGCGCATCCTGCGTGATGCGTTGCCTGGTGAACGTGGCGACTTGGTGCGGGATATTCCGGTGAGCTTCAGCTCGGAGCATCGTCAGTATGCTTCGCGTGAGGTTGTGTCGGTTGAGCCTGTTCTCGTAAATATCAAGGACGATCAGCTTGCACAGAACGGGGAGGAAGGGGCTTCTGCGAAGAGCCCTTCTGCCCAGGATTCTGAGCCTGATTACATGAAGGCGGTGATGGAAGCATGACGTATTTTTCTCGTTTCATGATTAATCCGCAGCGTCGTGGCGCGTGGAAGTTGTTGCGTAGCCCGCAGGCGATGCATGCTGCTGTGATGGCGACTTTGCCGCCGGATACGGACTATTCTGAGAGCCGTATTCTGTGGCGTTTGGATGAGTCTCAGCATGCTCCGAATCTGTACATGTTGAGCCCTGAGAAGCCTGATTTTTCGGCTCTTGTGGAGCAGGCTGGTTGGCAGACTCGCCCTGGTGAGAGCGCTCATTACGGTCGTTTGCTGGCGAAGCTGGAGAACGGTCAGGAGTGGGCTTTCCGCCTTGCCGCAAACCCGGTAAAGCGTCACACGAATAAGCAGACGGGTAAGCGTGAAGTGTTCCCGCATGTGACGGCTGAGCAGCAGCGGGCGTGGGTTCGTGAGCGTGCTCCGCAGTGGGGATTTGAAGTAATTCCCGCAGTAGAGGGTCAGGATATTGAGGAGTGCCCGATGGTTTCTTCTCGTCAGGACCTTGCGTTTGCCCGCCGCAATGCTGAGGGCAAGGTCGGGAAGGTGACTCACCGTAAGGCTCAATTTGACGGCGTTCTTCGCATCACTGATGTTGAGCTGTTCCGTAAGTCTCTGCTGTCCGGTATGGGCAGGGGCAAGGCGTACGGCATGGGCCTTCTGACGTTGGCGCCTCTGTCCCGCTAGGGTAACGCGGGTGATGGGCGGGGGACTGTTCCATGTGATGGTGCCCCGCCCTTTCTTTATTCACTCATACTTTTGTGCCGATGCTGGCACGCTGATGTTCATAGGAGAAGATCATGCAGGGGGCTATTCCTCCGAGCTCGTCTGAGCTGTTTCGTAGTTCTGACCGTTTGAGTTTTGTGTATGTGGAGCATGCGACGATTTCCCGTGCGGATAGTGCGGTGACGTTTGTGAAGGAAGAGGGCGTGGTTCATTGCCCTGCTGCGAGTTTGAGCGCTTTGCTGTTGGGGCCGGGTACTCGTATTACTCATCAGGCGATGGCTTTGTTGGGGGAGTGCGGTACTACGGTGGTGTGGGTTGGCGAGCAGGGTGTTCGTTATTATGCGAGCGGTAAGTCTGTGGCGCGTTCTTCGCGTCTGTTGATTGCTCAGGCGAAGTTGGTGTCGAATACGCGGAGCCGTTTGGCTGTGGCGCGCATGATGTATCAGTGGCGTTTCCCTGGTGAGGATACGAGCGAACTGACGATGCAGCAGTTGCGTGGTAGGGAGGGCGCTAGGGTGCGTTCTGTGTATAGGCAGTGGTCTGAGCGGACTGGTGTTCCGTGGGAGCGCCGTGAGTATGATCCGAATAATTTTGGTGATGGGTCACCGATTAATCAGGCGTTGTCGGCTGCTCATGCCGCGTTGTATGGGATTGTTCATGCGGCGATTGTATCTTTGGGGTGTGCGCCTGGGCTGGGATTTGTGCATACCGGGAATTCTTGGTCTTTTGTGTATGACGTTGCTGATTTGTATAAGGCTGAGATTACGATTCCTGCTGCGTTTGAGGTGGTTGCTGGCTATACAGAGGGGATGGATATTGGGTCTGTGACGCGTAGGGCGGTGCGTGACCGTATTCGTTCTGAGAAGGTGATGGAGCGGGTTGTGCGGGATATTCAGCGGCTTCTGTTGTCTGAGGAGGTTCCTGAGGAGATGCTTGATAGTACTGAGATGCTTTTGTGGGATGAGTACACGGGAGGTACTACGGCGCGTGCGAATTTCTCTGGAGATGAGTCATGATTGTGATTGTGTTGTCTGCTTGTCCGGTGAGTCTTCGTGGTGATTTGACGAAGTGGCTTTTGGAGATTAATCCTGGTGTGTTTGTGGGTCGTGTGAGTGCCAGGATTCGTGAGAAGTTGTGGGCGCGTGTGTTGGAGTCGGGTGGTACTGGTAGGGCGACGATGGTGTTTCCGGCGGATAATGAGCAGCGGCTTGAGTTTCGGGTGAATAATGCGGATTGGGAACCTGTGGATTTTGAGGGTGTGAATCTGATTTATCGCCCGGTGGTTCGTAAAACGGTGCCTAAGTCAGGGTGGAGTAAGGCGAGTAAGTATCGCCGTGCTCGTCGTGGTTAGGAGTTACTGTTTATCGTGTATTCTGGATGCAGGCTCTGGCTCCAAAGTGATTCTATTTTGCTGATGTAGGAGGTAAAGCCCCATGTCAGCAAGTGTGTTCCCCGCGCGAGCGGGGATGAGCCGGGATTGATTATTGATGAAGACCCCCCTAAAAGGTGTTCCCCGCGCGAGCGGGGATGAGCCGGGCTGGCGCGGTGAAATTGAATTGATCTACCGGTGTTCCCCGCGCGAGCGGGGATGAGCCGACGGTTACGACCCCGGCAACGAAGAGCAAGAAGTGTTCCCCGCGCGAGCGGGGATGAGCCGGCACGCTCGTCTACGGCTCCCAGGCGGGACAGGTGTTCCCCGCGCGAGCGGGGATGAGCCGCACATGGTCGCGCTGAGCACCGACGGACGGTAGTGTTCCCCGCGCGAGCGGGGATGAGCCGCCGGCGATTTCCAGGTCTACGAGGCCCTGCGCGTGTTCCCCGCGCGAGCGGGGATGAGCCGAAGATTGCGAAGGTGTTCGTGAATTCGCGGGTGTGTTCCCCGCGCGAGCGGGGATGAGCCGAGCTGGCTGCTGTTCTTGCTTCTAGCTGGCAGGTGTTCCCCGCGCGAGCGGGGATGAGCCGAAGTTGGCAAGTGCCTGGCACTTGTCTAATATGTGTTCCCCGCGCGAGCGGGGATGAGCCGATTGCCTCCAAGGAGTATTTTGCGCCTCTCGGGTGTTCCCCGCGCGAGCGGGGATGAGCCGCAGGTCGCCGAATTCATGCGCAATAACCCTCAGTGTTCCCCGCGCGAGCGGGGATGAGCCGGAAGCGGCGCAGCGGGAAGGGATGGTGATTGCGTGTTCCCCGCGCGAGCGGGGATGAGCCGCCGACAAGTCGAAAAGCCGGAAAGTTGGCAAAGTGTTCCCCGCGCGAGCGGGGATGAGCCGCAGATTAATGCGGCGGCTCAGCGCGTGATGAAGTGTTCCCCGCGCGAGCGGGGATGAGCCGTGGGCTATCACAAACAGGCCACCTTCCCGATAGTGTTCCCCGCGCGAGCGGGGATGAGCCGCACCATTGACCACTGATGCAGTCCGCCGGCCCGTGTTCCCCGCGCGAGCGGGGATGAGCCGGACGAGCACGGCAACGACGCGGCGAGCGCGCAGTGTTCCCCGCGCGAGCGGGGATGAGCCGCCACTTACCAATCTCACGCACAGAATCACCGAGTGTTCCCCGCGCGAGCGGGGATGAGCCGTCAGTAAATGCCCTAATGACGTTCTGAATACCGTGTTCCCCGCGCGAGCGGGGATGAGCCGGAGACCGGCGAATCATTCAGCATCACCGGGGCGTGTTCCCCGCGCGAGCGGGGATGAGCCTAATTCGTTTGTTCCCGCGTTTAATGACGGCGTGTGTTCCCCGCGCGAGCGGGGATGAGCCGAGCGTACGGCTTAACAACGTTCTTATCAACGTGTGTTCCCCGCGCGAGCGGGGATGAGCCTAATGCCCTCCAGGCCGAGCTTGTCGGCCTTCGGTGTTCCCCGCGCGAGCGGGGATGAGCCGCAGGAAATTAAGGACCTGATTAAGTCTGAGGCGTGTTCCCCGCGCGAGCGGGGATGAGCCTGCGCCCGTAAATACGGTGGTGAGGGCCCCCTGGTGTTCCCCGCGCGAGCGGGGATGAGCCGGACGAGGTGAAGTCCGTCGAGTGGATGAAGTCGTGTTCCCCGCGCGAGCGGGGATGAGCCTACGGGCGGGGCGTGCCGCCGGAAACATGGGGGGTGTTCCCCGCGCGAGCGGGGATGAGCCGTCCGCAAAGGAAAAGGAACTAGCCGAGCGGCGGTGTTCCCCGCGCGAGCGGGGATGAGCCTTCCGCGACGGGATTCACGGCGTCCACGACGACGTGTTCCCCGCGCGAGCGGGGATGAGCCGAAGGAGAGCAGTCAATGGCTCGTACTGTAGAGGTGTTCCCCGCGCGAGCGGGGATGAGCCGGCGGCGGCGGCAAAAACCATAGGCCAAAACATGTGTTCCCCGCGCGAGCGGGGATGAGCCGACGGCACGGGCGCATACGAGATTTTCACTCGAGTGTTCCCCGCGCGAGCGGGGATGAGCCGAACATTTTTACCGGGGCGGTCTTTCACACGGAGTGTTCCCCGCGCGAGCGGGGATGAGCCGAACGACGATTCGGTTTCTATTTCTACCCCCGGGTGTTCCCCGCGCGAGCGGGGATGAGCCGACCTCGCCCGCGTTTGCCGAAATGGGTAGCGGGTGTTCCCCGCGCGAGCGGGGATGAGCCGAAGCTTCTAGCCCGCGCCGCCGTGCGTGCCGAGTGTTCCCCGCGCGAGCGGGGATGAGCCTGACACGGTACCGCGCCCCGGGCTCCGTCTCATGTGTTCCCCGCGCGAGCGGGGATGAGCCGCAGAGTTCACCGCGCCAACGACATTAGCGCCAGTGTTCCCCGCGCGAGCGGGGATGAGCCGTTCTGGCATTTGTGGCGCCTTTCGGGTTTGGGGTGTTCCCCGCGCGAGCGGGGATGAGCCGGCAAACAGCCAAACAAACCAACAAACCAAGGAGTGTTCCCCGCGCGAGCGGGGATGAGCCGGCCGCGCATTAGGCGACACGTGGCGCATCATTGTGTTCCCCGCGCGAGCGGGGATGAGCCGCCGGTAGCACTCGAACCTCACCAGTCCGCGGAGTGTTCCCCGCGCGAGCGGGGATGAGCCGGACCGCGGCACCTCGCCGCTGGTCTTGGTGTCGTGTTCCCCGCGCGAGCGGGGATGAGCCGTCCGGGAGGCGGCCCACGCCGCACAGGCCGAGGTGTTCCCCGCGCGAGCGGGGATGAGCCTTGATGGTGTGGTGGAGGACATCAATCTTTCGCGTGTTCCCCGCGCGAGCGGGGATGAGCCTACCGGCCAGGTATTTGTCGCTTTTGCCGGTGGGTGTTCCCCGCGCGAGCGGGGATGAGCCTAAGCAGGATAAACGCTACCGGTGTAGACCAGTGTGTTCCCCGCGCGAGCGGGGATGAGCCGATTTTGTGGCCGACCCCGGTTAAGGTGACGAAGTGTTCCCCGCGCGAGCGGGGATGAGCCGGGTTTGGCCCCGGACAGCAAACGCACTGTCCGGTGTTCCCCGCGCGAGCGGGGATGAGCCGTTTGGGGTTGCTTTTATGGGTACGGCTACGTAGTGTTCCCCGCGCGAGCGGGGATGAGCCGAAGGTTGCCGGGGCGTGGCCCATCTTGCCCAGGTGTTCCCCGCGCGAGCGGGGATGAGCCGGGGATCCTCAAAGCCAAGTTCGCGGCCCGTACGTGTTCCCCGCGCGAGCGGGGATGAGCCGCCAGATCCAACTCACCGCCCAGATCAACGGTGGTGTTCCCCGCGCGAGCGGGGATGAGCCGAAGGTCACCGAAGAGGACCCCTACATCATCGAGTGTTCCCCGCGCGAGCGGGGATGAGCCGAGCGAAGTGCTCTTAGGATCCGGGTTCTCCCTGTGTTCCCCGCGCGAGCGGGGATGAGCCGGCATGGTGGTCAGGCGCAGATGGCAGGGCACGGTGTTCCCCGCGCGAGCGGGGATGAGCCGAGGGGCACCATCACAGAACCCTACAGGCCACCGTGTTCCCCGCGCGAGCGGGGATGAGCCGAACGGGTTGGTGTAGCAGCTCGAATCATACTTGTGTTCCCCGCGCGAGCGGGGATGAGCCGAAGACCACGCGCCTTGTGCAGTCTATGCAAGCGTGTTCCCCGCGCGAGCGGGGATGAGCCGAACATCTGCATCGAGAGTGGAAAGAAGGGTACGTGTTCCCCGCGCGAGCGGGGATGAGCCATTACGTCCTCTGGGGTGCCGGGCGGGAATTGCGTGTTCCCCGCGCGAGCGGGGATGAGCCGGAGTCCATGACCGCGCGGACGAGCTTGTCAAGGTGTTCCCCGCGCGAGCGGGGATGAGCCGCCGTCCTTCGCGGCGCGCATAGCCTCCGCACTGTGTTCCCCGCGCGAGCGGGGATGAGCCATCAGCCATGACACCCGCATTTCCTGGGCAAACGTGTTCCCCGCGCGAGCGGGGATGAGCCTGTCCCGCTATCAGCCCCTGAGATGAGAACTCCGTGTTCCCCGCGCGAGCGGGGATGAGCCGAAGAGTTACGTTTCCGGTTCCTGTTGATTGGGGTGTTCCCCGCGCGAGCGGGGATGAGCCGGAGAAACCCCCATGACCACCATCACCCCCCTCGTGTTCCCCGCGCGAGCGGGGATGAGCCTGGTATGTGCAAGCCCCCTAGGCTGATGACGGCGTGTTCCCCGCGCGAGCGGGGATGAGCCGCCTCCGCGTAGGTGAAGTGCCAGGCGGGGGACGTGTTCCCCGCGCGAGCGGGGATGAGCCGACCGCAAACGGTATGACGGTTCGGCCTCTGCGGTGTTCCCCGCGCGAGCGGGGATGAGCCTAAACCGAGATCGCGGAAGCGCTGGATGGCGCTGTGTTCCCCGCGCGAGCGGGGATGAGCCGGAACAACCTGCGACTCGTAGGTGAACGCCCACGTGTTCCCCGCGCGAGCGGGGATGAGCCGTACTTCGCGGCGGGCAGGTCCTTCAGACGCTTGTGTTCCCCGCGCGAGCGGGGATGAGCCGCCGGCGAGGCTCAGCGTCTCATTATTCAAGACGTGTTCCCCGCGCGAGCGGGGATGAGCCGCGAGAACGCGTATGGCTAGTACGCACCCCCGTAGTGTTCCCCGCGCGAGCGGGGATGAGCCGGCGAGGCCCGCGCCCGCGACCTGAGTTAGCGAGTGTTCCCCGCGCGAGCGGGGATGAGCCGACCCATTGTGACCACCAGCAACAACATGAGCAGTGTTCCCCGCGCGAGCGGGGATGAGCCGTGGGACGCCTGGCTACTCGACGGCGCGCCCATGTGTTCCCCGCGCGAGCGGGGATGAGCCGGACTACGCCTCTACCCTCATTAACCTTCTGAAGTGTTCCCCGCGCGAGCGGGGATGAGCCGAGCGTGAGCTGTTTATCCCGCTCATGATTTGGGTGTTCCCCGCGCGAGCGGGGATGAGCCGCCGCCGCTAATGCTTCGAGCGGTTGGGGTGGGGTGTTCCCCGCGCGAGCGGGGATGAGCCTGCGGTGCCCTAGGGCGGGATTCGCCATAGCCCGTGTTCCCCGCGCGAGCGGGGATGAGCCGCAATCGCTGGCCCCGGTGGTCGATGAGCTCGCGTGTTCCCCGCGCGAGCGGGGATGAGCCGAACGCACGCTCGGGCGCTAAGGTCACTGGCACGTGTTCCCCGCGCGAGCGGGGATGAGCCGGCGCGTGGTCTTCCTCTGCCAGGGGGTAGGCTGTGTTCCCCGCGCGAGCGGGGATGAGCCGTGGCTTGGTAGCGCCTTGGCTATGACATCGGCGTGTTCCCCGCGCGAGCGGGGATGAGCCGCGCTGTCGAGACCTGGAAGTGGATGCTGAAGGGTGTTCCCCGCGCGAGCGGGGATGAGCCGGTTCGCGTGAGCCTGGATCTGGATAACCCGAAGTGTTCCCCGCGCGAGCGGGGATGAGCCGCCAACCCCAAAACAAAGGCATGGCGTGAGGTGGTGTTCCCCGCGCGAGCGGGGATGAGCCGTAATAGCCTGTCTCAATTCATTCACCGAATATGTGTTCCCCGCGCGAGCGGGGATGAGCCGTCACGGGTGGACACCATGCCCGCTTCGTCAATGTGTTCCCCGCGCGAGCGGGGATGAGCCGCGGGCGCGTCCACAAGCGCGGCACCGCCTTACGTGTTCCCCGCGCGAGCGGGGATGAGCCGCCGGTGCCCCACGTGGTATCGGTCCGGCCGTCGTGTTCCCCGCGCGAGCGGGGATGAGCCGCAGTGCGTGCAGGGGGGCCGGAAATCGACCTAGTGTTCCCCGCGCGAGCGGGGATGAGCCTGCACCGCGGACCAAATCCGCGGTACATTTTAGGTGTTCCCCGCGCGAGCGGGGATGAGTCGCGCGGCCCTTTTAGTGGCCGAGGATACACGACGTGTTCCCCGCGCGAGCGGGGATGAGCCGGAAGGTTTCGCGCCTACCGTATCTTACGCTGGATGTTCCCCGCGTGAGCGGGGATGAGCCGAGTGTCTCTATTGCTTGGGGTCTTGGGGACGAGTGTTCCCCGCGCGGGCGGGGATGAGCCTGGCAGGGCTCCCTCTGCTCCCTCCCTCGCCCCGTGTTCCCTGCGCGAGCGGGGATGAGCCGAACACGCTAGGCGCGCGAATCCGATTTATCGAGTGTTCCCCGCGCGAGCGGGGATGAGCCGTTCCTTTACCGCCAGGGTGAAATTTCCCTGTGGTGTTCCCCGCGCGAGCGGGGATGAGCCCGCCAAATCCAGGCCAGCGGTAGAGTCTTCGTCGTGTTCCCCGCGTGAGCGGAGATGAGCCCGCCGCCCACGGTGGTTTTTCAGAGCCGCAATAGTGTTCCCCGCGCGAGCGGGGATGAGCCCTATATCAAGGGCAATAATGAAAGATGCTCAACATGTTCCCTGCATCCGCGGGGCGCAGATGAGGTGAGGCCCCTCAGCCTGCAGCATTGAGCCGCAGGCCGAGGGGCCTCATCGTGTGTTAGCAATCGGGGTGAAGAATCGCTGGCACCGGGGGCACTAGGCAGCCACCACCGCCTCCTTGTCCGCGGTGCCGTTTCGGGTCCACAGCAGGAGCGCCGCCACGCTGTTGATGATGTAGAAGATGTACTTGCCGACGTTCGCGAAGTTGCCCTGAGTCAGCGCCTTCACGCACTGCACGGTGTTGTACAGGAACCAGAATTGCCACTGCATCGTGAGCTTGAGCGCGTTCAGAATGTTTGCTGACAGGGACAGTCCAAACACCACGGTCGTGATCCAGAACAGGAACGAGGTCTTGCCATCGTAACCGACATAGTTAGCAATCAGGGAGAACGCGAACGAACCCGCCACAATGCCAGCGATAATCAGCAGGCCCTTCTTGCCGGTCGGCGGTTCCATCGCCTTGCCGCGTTCGGAGTTCTGCCACCTACGAATTGCGAAGGTGTACACGATAAAGGTCACCGGGTAGGTGATGATCGCAGCCTTGTTGCCCAGAATGTAGTCGATCGCTCCGGATAGCGCCGTGTTAATAATGCCGAGCACGTTACCGACGTTCGAGAGACGGCCGGTCAGGCGGGTAGACATCATTGAAATACCCACGTTAATCACTGAAATAACGCCGAAGGGGATGAGGCTCGTCATCGGGCCCCAGTTAACGTACTTGGCGAGGTTGGTGCTCAGGTATCCAGACCCGATAGCGATGGCAATAACCAGTGCCACGCCGAAGAGATCGGCGTAACGCGACTTGGCGAAGAAGATAAGTGCCTTATCCACAAAAGCTCCTTTGGGATGGGTGTGTTAGCTCGCCGTTGAGTGGTACCGCAACGGTGATAAGGTTGTAATAACTATAACCCCCGAGCCTAAAGGCACTCCAAAGACACACCAAACCGGCGCTATTTGTAGCGCGACTCACTTTTGGGGGTTGCAGATTGATCCGAGGCCTGCGGGTTGAATCGGGCCTGCGGGTTGATGATTCTCACGCCCCCTAGCGTCACATAATTCGCCAAACCCTCGAATAAACTCGAACCTTAAGGTATTCTTGATAGCTGGGTCAGGAACCACGCCGGTCTCACTCACCGTGCATCCGCCCGGCACTCACCCTCCGCGTCTCACTCACGCTCAACAGGGAATCGCGTATCGGCCTCACTCACCGCACACGCTGTTGCCGCGCCTCCTGCCACCCGTAACTCACTCAACTCAAACGACAAGTGAATAGGACAATCATGCCCTTCCTCAACAATCGACTCTCACGACGATTCTTCCTGAAGGGGGCCTCCGCTGCCACCGCAGCAGGCGCCCTCGCACTGCAGGCCCAGGCCGCAAACGCAGATGAAGCCCCCAAGACCGCCGAGTCCCCGGCCGCCGCCGAGGAGACCAAGGGTCCGCGCCTCACCATCCAGCGCGCCACCATCACCGAAGACGGAATGACCGTCAGCTACACCGCGCACGGCCTGCGCGAACTCCTCACCGAAGGCACCACCCTGACCGTGCGCCACGGCTACGTGCGCGATAACTCCTTCGAAACCCTGCGCTCCTGGCCGCTCACCCCCGAATTCAATGGTGACGAAGACACCTTCAGCGGAACTGACCTGTTCCCCATCGAACTCATTCAGCCCGAGGGTGTGGACCACGCCCTGCAGCTGGATATCTGTACTGACCCCTGGGGTCAGGAAATCGCCCACCAGGTCGCCGCGCGCATCCCCGTGGCCGAAACCAAGATCCTGAAGACATCCTTCGAAGACGTGCCCGGCAACCACCCCTACGCCGACGACATCCGCGTGGCCAACCAGAAGAAGTGGCTGCTGCCCAACCCGCAGACCGGCGCCTTCGAGCCGGACCGCGCCGTCACCCGTGAAGAGGTCATCGCCCTGCTCAACCGTGCGGCGGGTCGCCCCGGCGTGAGCGAGAACTCGGAAGTCGCACCCTACGCGGATGCGGCAGACCGCCCCGCCGCGAACGCCCTGCACTGGGCGCGCGACCGCAAGATTGCTGAACCGATTGCCAGCGGCGAGCGCATCGACCCGACTGCCCCGATCTCGCACGAGGAGCTGGCTGCGGTGCTGTACCAGTACAACACCGAGGTGCAGCTCTCCGAGCTGGAGGAGGCCTCGGGCTCTCGCTTCCGCGATGTGCTGGGTGCGGGTCTGCTACACCGCTACGTTGCGTGGGTCGGCGCGAACGATATCGCGCTGGACTCTTCGGGTGAGTTCAAGCCGACCGCCCCGACGACCCGTGCGGAGCTGGCTCGTTTCATTCGCCGCTACAAGCTGCAGAACCTGCTGTTCCCCGATTTCTCGTACGTTTCCTAGCGTCGGGACTGTCTTAGTGCAGTTCGTCCGGATGGGCGGCGGCACCTTCGCCGGCATTTTTGTCGGTCGGGGCCGGGCACGGTAGATTCCCGTCTCCCATATTTTGTAAACCCCCGCCTTCTGGCTGTGCGCCAGGGGCGGGGGTTTCTTGCGTCCGGGTTCCTAGTGGGGATGGGACTTGCCGGGGACGCTGGGAATTCGGCCGGGAGTCGGGGGCGTTCGGGAATTCGAGCGGGAGTGAAGGCATGAAATATTTTCGTCACATACTTGCCCCATCTTGAAAAATCCTAAGCGGTAAGTGAGTATTGCCTGGTAGGTAAATTAATGATTGCCTTACTTAGTACTGTGTGAGAACTGCCCATCGCGCCCTGTAGCGTAAAGCGACCGACCCGTCATAGCCTTGGCGTCGGCCGGTTTGCGGTCGTCGCAGGGTCGGGCAGGGAGCGCATCCCCGCAAATGGGGGGAGCGGCGTTCCGTCCACACGCCACCCACACGATAAAGGACATACATATGAACCTCGCATCGAGCAAGGTATTCAAGGGCCTCGCCGTTGGCTCGCTGGCACTGGCAATCTCGGGCGTTGCCACCATCCCCGCATCGTTCGCGGCGGACCCCGCCCCGGCGGCAAGCCAGAGCAGCGACGCTCGCACCATCGCAGACAAGGCCATGGCGAAGATTACCCAGGGCCTGCCCGGCCAGTTCCAGGTTGCCTACTCTAAGAAGACCAACAAGATTTGGGTTGCGGGCACCGCGGACCGCGACGAGCACGTTTCTACGATTGCTCGCATTGACGCAAACTCCCTGAAGATTGAGGCAGTCGCCGAGCTGCCCATTACCAAGGGGGACTCGGGCTACTCCTACGAGGGTGCGTACGGTATCACCGTCGATGACGAGGAAGGTACCGTGTGGGTGACCAGCACCCGCGATAACTCCGTTGCCGTATACGATCAGGCGACCATGAAGCAGCTGTGGACCAATGCGGGTCTGAGCAAGGACGACCCGAACTGGATCGAGCACCCCCGCGAGGTGCGTGTCGATCACGAGTCGGGTAAGGCTTTCGTGACCGGTCGCTTCTTTGTCTCGGCTATCGATCTGAAGACCAAGAAGGTCGAGAAGATTCAGCTTGAGGGCGCACCCGACGGCGGTACCCGCTACATCAGCATGAACATTCTGGTGGACGGCGGTAAGCTGTACGTGCCCGAACGCACCGGCGGCAAACTCTTCGTGATCGACACCAAGACCTTCAAGGTCGAGAAGACCATCTCTGTGAAGGGCGATAAGGACGGCGAGGTTCGCCCCTCCGACGTGGCTATTGACCACTCGCAGAATGAAATTTACGTCTCCTCCCAGGGCGTGAAGGGCGAGAACTCCGGTGTATCCGTGTACGATGCGACCACCCACGAGTTTAAGAAGTTCATCCCCTTCGGCACCCAGGCGCTCTCGCTCGATAACGATGAGGCCAACGACCTGGTGTACGTGACCGACTTCGGCACCGGCAAGGTCGGCGTGATTGACGGCGGCGCAGCGGACAAGCTGATTGCCGAGGTCGCCATGAATGGCGGCAAGGCAAACGACCTGGTTGTGCTGCCCAACGGCTCCGTTGTTGCTGTGGACAAGCAGGCTGGCGCAACCGCAACCGTGCCCTACGTCCTCGACGGCACCACCGGCACCGTCAGCACCTCCAACCAGGTCACCAGCAAGCCTTCTAAGGACAAGCAGGGCAACGACGTACCCGCCAAGACCTCCGACATTCAGGCGAACTCCATCCTGAAGTTCAAGGTCACCGCAACCGCGGGCGACAACTCCGAGGTCAAGCAGGTCACCCCCGAAACCCGCGAGTTCCAGGGCTACCCGGCAACCGCCACCAAGACCAAGGCTGACACCACCCCCACCAAGCAGGGTCACCGCACCGTGGATGCAAATGGTAGCGTTGCGAACATCATTCAGGGTCTGCCCGGCCAGTTCCAGGTTGGCTACTCCAAGAAGAACCACAAGCTGTTCGTGCCCACCGTGGGTGCACGAGGCAATCTTGCTTCCTCCCTGGCGCGCGTGGATGCAGACACCCTGCAGACCGAGGCTTTCGCCGAGCTGCCCGTGAAGAAGAACGACAAGGGCCAGTACGGCTACACCTCCGCGTACGGCGTGACCGTCGATGACGTGGACGGCACCGTCTGGGTCACCAACACCACCGACAACTCCGTGGCGGTGTACGATCAGCAGACCCTCAAGCTCATCTGGACCAACGAGGGTGTGAAGGAGGGCGACCCGAACTGGATTGAGCACCCCCGTTCTGTGCTCGTCGACCACGAGTCCGGTAAGGCGTTCGTGACCGGCCGCTTCTTCGTCTCCGCTATCGACCTGAAGACCAAGCAGGTTGAGAAGATTCAGCTCGAGGGTGCCCCCGACGGCGGTACCCGCTACATCAGCATGAACCTGTTCCTGGACGGCGGCAAGCTGTACGTGCCCGAGCGTACCGGCGGTAAGCTCTTCGTCGTGGATACCAAGACCTTCAAGGTTGAGAAGACCATCCAGACTCAGGGCGAGGACTCCACCGTTGAGGTTCGCCCCTCCGACGTTGCCGTGGACCGTTCCCTGGGCGAAATCTACGTCTCCTCCCAGGGCGTGAAGGGCGTCAATTCCGGTATTTCCGTGTACGACCTGCGCACCGGCGAGTTCAAGAAGTTCGTCAAGTTCGGCACCCAGGCGCTCGCCCTGGAGCACGATGAGGACAGCGACCTGGTGTACGTGACCGACTTCGGCACCGGTAAGGTTGCGGTCTTTGACGGCCGCGCCGACGAGGTGATCGGCGAGGTCGAGATGAACGGCGCCGCCGCGAACGACGTGACCCTGCTCAAGGACGGCTCCGTGCTGGTTCTCGACAAGAAGGACCGCGATGAGAAGGTCACCCTGCCCTACGTGCTCAACGGCACCACCGGCGAGATTACCACCGCCAGCGAGTACACCACCCTGCCCGGCAAGGACCGCCAGGGTAACGATGTTCCCGCATCGGTTCAGCAGCTGAAGGCCAACTCGATTCTGAAGTTCAAGGTTGGTCTGAAGGACACCGACGAGAGCGCGGCCCCCGTGACCCTCACCCCGACCGCCCTGCAGTTCGCGGGTTACCCGACGGTGACCGGTGTGAAGGCCGATGAGTCGAAGCCGACTGACCCGAAGTCTGAGGACGCCAAGAAGGACAACTCTTCGACCCCCGCCCCCTCGCAGTCGGCCGATTCAGTCACCGACGCGAAGGATACTGCGAAGTCCGATGCAAAGACCGATAACAAGAGCGATTCTCGGGACGAGCTGAACCCCTCCAAGGATGGCGTGAAGGCCGATCTTTCCGGTTCCTCGCAGGCTCAGCGCGAGGGTGGCTCCTCGAAGGGTGCTCTGGCCAGCACCGGTGCGAACGGCGTGGCCGGCCTGCTGGCCGTGGGTTCGGTTGCCCTGCTGGGTGGCGCGGCCATCCTGGTTCGCCGTCGCAAGGCCTAAGCTGTAACCGCCGACTTTGCCATAAGGAGGCGGTGAGTAGCAACGTTCAGCGGTCACTCTGAGCCGCTGCGTGAGGCGGGCTCCCGGCCCCGCCGCAATCGTCGAGATTGCGGCGGGGGAGGGGCCCGCCTTTTGCGTGCTATTGGGTGCATTCGCACGAACGGAAAAGTGATGTCGTTGCGGGAAGAATAGTGCATCGGAATAATGTACCAGGTGAAGCAAATTTTTACATTGATGTGTAAATATAAGAGCTAATGAATATCAGGCTGACCAGGGTTTTTGCCTCCCGGGGAAGGTAAATCTCCCCCTAAGGGTTCAACGTTCACGTGATGCTCAAGGTAAATTCGCGGGATGCGCCCAAAAATATTGAACACGCCCTCGACGTAGCTTGTATTTTCCTGGGAAAACACTGAGGATAAGAGGGTAGGTAAATTTATGCATTACTTGCGTTTCTGCTCCCGCTGTCGTTGAGCGTGTCACCGCACGCTCACGAGGTGTCTCGTTAGCACCTCGACGCGGCAGTGGAGTACTTCCGTTACATCTCTATAAGGACACACATTGAACCTCACTCCTTCTTCGGGTAAGGCGCTGAAGGGTATCGTTGCTGGCTCCCTCGCGCTCGCCATTTCCGGCGCGTCCATGATTCCTGCCTCCTTCGCAGCGCAGAACACCGCGCAACCGACCACGACCCAGTCCGCTTCCTCCTCCGACGCAGAAAGCACTGAAAGCCGCGTTGTAGATGTCTCCGCATCCACCGCCCAGATTACTCAGGGCCTGCCCGGTCAGTACCAGGTGGCCTACTCGCAGGCGCACCACAAGATTTGGATGGTTGGCGTGGGTGGCAGTAGCAACCTGGCCTCCACCATCGCGCGTGTCGATGCAGACACCATGAAGATTGAAGAAGTAGCGGTCCTTCCCTTCGAATATGACGCAAACGGCCAGTTCGGCTACGTTTCTGCGTACGGCATCACCGTCGATGACGCCAACGGTACCGTGTGGGTCACCAACACGACCGACAACTCCCTCTCCGTGTTCGACCAGGAGACCATGGAGCAGATTTGGACCAGTCACGGCATGTCCCAGGCCGATCCGAACTGGATTGAGCACCCCCGCGAGGTTCGCGTGGATAACGCATCGGGCAAGGTGTTCGTGACCGGCCGCTACTACGTCTCGGCTATCGACATGAAAACCTTCGAGGTCACCAAGATTCAGCTGCAGGGTGCACCCGACGGCGGCACCCGCTACATCGGCATGAATGTGGCCATCGACGGCGACAAGCTGTATGTGCCCGAGCGCACCAGCGGCAAGCTCTTCGTGATTAACACCAAGACCCTGAAGACCGAGCAGGTCATCCAGACCCGGGGCGAGGACTCTTCGGTTGAGGTTCGCCCCTCCGATGTGTCCATCGATCACTCCCAGAATGAAATTTACGTATCCTCTCAGGGCGTGAAGGGCGTTAACTCCGGTATCTCGGTGTACGACCTGAAGACCGGTGCGTTCAAGAAGTTCGTCAAGTTCGGCACCCAGGCCCTGGCCATGGTCAACGATGAAGAGCGCGACCTCGTGTACGTCTCCGATTTCGGCACCGGTAAGATTGCTATCTTTGATGCCAAGACCGACCGCGTCATCGGCGAGGTTGAGATGAATGGCGGCAAGGCTAACGACCTGACCCTCGCCGACGACGGCTCCGTCGTGGCCGTGGACAAGCAGGACATTGAGGGCACAACCGCCTCCGTGCCCTACGTTCTCGACCCGAAGACCGGCGACGGTTCGACCACCGACAACTACATGTCCAAGGCTCGGGTTGGCCGCGATGGCAAGACCATCCCCTCCACCCGCGAGGTTCTCAAGCCGAACTCCATCATGAAGTTCCGCGTCGAGCTTGCCGACGGCGAATTCACCTCGCCCGCAACGATTGTTCCTTCCAAGCTGGCCTTCCAGGGTTACCCGAAGGAAGCGCTGCCCGTGATTATCGGCCCCACCCTGAACTTCGCGGAGGGCACGATTGACATCACTCGCCCCTACACCTTCCATGTCACCGGCGCTGATTTTGATAAGCCCCCGGCCGAGGGTATTCGCCTCTTCCTGGTTAAGGACGGCGAGTGGCTTCCCGGCAACGACAAGCTGACCGACAGCGAGCTGCAGAACATCCAGAAGATCTCCACGGTTATTCCGGCCAGCGACTTCGTGTACAACGAGAAGACCGGTAAGTACTCCTTCAGCGGCACCCTGCGCGTACCGGCAAACACCTTGAAGTACGGCCAGGGCTACCTGCTCGGCACCGTGACTGCCGGTTCCGACGTTGCTATGAACCGCGACTACGATTCGGCTCGTGCGCTGATTGTTAACGATGTTCAGGAAGACGCGGATAAGGCTGATAACCGCGCCACCTCGGAAGACTCGAGCAAGCCGAGCCAGCCCGCAGAGTCGCCTGCCGCCCAGCAGCAGGATAACGCTCAGTCCAAGACTGCTGACTCGAACGCCCCTGCCGCACAGGAGCAGATGGGCTCCACCGTGAAGACTCCCGCGAAGAAGAGCTCTTCGTCGCAGCCGGCCTCGAACTCTTCTTCCTCATCTCAGTCCTCCTCTCAGTCGAAGGGCTCTAACGCTCAGGTAAACGCCTCTGCAACGAAGTCCTCGACCCAGAGCGGTTCGCTGGCTAAGACCGGCGCACAGAGCGTTCTGAGCCTGGCCGCCGTGGGCGCTTTCGTTCTGATTGCCGGCGCCACCCTGGTAGTGCTGCGTCGCCGCAAGTCCTAGCCTGTAACGGTATTCGACCGGTTCTTATCGGTCCTTCCGGATGCGCCCCGTACCGAATGTGCGGGGCGCATCCGTTGTATGGAAGCTTGTGCTGAGGCGCTCGGCAATATCTGTTGTGACGGCAGAAACCAACATTGGATAATGTGTGCCATTTCACTCGATTTCGATTTGGTCGTTTTATGGAATCTCTGTATAGTAGTATGTGTTGTCAGGGAGACCTGATAAAAGAGATGTAAATCTCACGGCCCCATCGTATAGCGGCCTAGTACTCCGCCCTCTCACGGCGGCAACACCGGTTCAAATCCGGTTGGGGTCACCACTAGGAAAGAAGCTCTTCATCTTCGGATGAAGGGTTTCTTTGTTTATACCTATATTCGTTAGAACTCTCTGGCTTTGCGGTGCCGCCGTGAGCCTCTCAAAGACTAAAAGCGAGAAGCCACATGTGTTTCGAAAAGCAACAAACATGGTGGCTTCTCGAAACACATGGTGGCTTCTCAGCGGTATAGGGCGTAGAAACTTTACTGCGCCTGTTGAATCTACTGCGCCGAGGCCTCAGCAGAAGCGGTAGTAGCCTCCGCAGAAGCGCTCGGGCTCACCGAAGCAGCCGGCGAAGGCGAAGCTGTACCGGGAGTACGGCGCACCATACGCCAGGTGCCGTCCTGGTAATGAGCCACAACCTGGCCGGCCACCGGCTTACCCTGGTACTTGAACACATCAGCCAGGGTCTGGGTGCGGTCGTTGGTCTTGCTGTACACGCCAGCACCCTCGGCGGTATCAATCGTCATCTCGGTAGCCCAGGTGTAGTAACCGGTGCGAGTGTCCTTCGTGGGGCGATCCGCGGTCAGCGAGAAGACCAGAGGGCGCTCCGAACCAACCACCCAGCCGCTATCAGAGGCGTACATGCTCTGGAATAGCTCGGCCACCGTGGTGTAGTCACCCGTGTGGTCAATGTTCGTGAAGCGGGCACCGTCGCCGGTGAGCAACAGGTAGTTCAGGGTGGCCTGCCAGTACGCAATGAACGCGTGCAGGCCCTCAACGCTGTTCTCACGCAGCTTCGCGGGCTCCAGGGGAACCGGAACGTTCTGAGCCTTGTGCTCCTTCGTACCGGCCTCAAAGGTACCGGTCGAGGAGTAATCGGCCAGAACGACCTCGCCCTTCAGGCTGGGTCCGGGCTCAACGGTGGTCGTCGCCTCCGGAGTGGGTGCGACGGAGGCGGAAGGAGTCGTGCTTGCGCTCGAAGATGCGGTAGTCGCACTCGGCGAGGAAGACGACTCGGAAGAATTAGAAGAGCAAGCGGCCAGCAGGGTAGCGGCCCCCATACCCAACGCAGTCAGCGCGGTACGGCGGGTGTACAGAGTAGACATAAGAATCTTTCTGAGTAATGTACGTGCATGAACAGTTAAAACCAGAATATCGCAGGCTGGTTCTCAACCCAATATGAAGTTATCCGATAGTGCAAAAAATGCGGCGGATGCTCGCACACTAGGCGCTAAAGCATCCGCCACATAGAGGCGCACCGTCGGGTGGCTGACTAGACGTTGAGTCCGCCGCTCTTCCCGCTGCCGCTCTTCGGGCTCTTGGAACTGGGGGAGGGGGAACTGCTGGAGCTTCCGGAGCTACCGCTGTCGTCGTCGCTCGTATCTTTGGTGATAACGGTCCAGCCGCCAGACCTGTAGGTCATATCGATGTAGACGTCGTGGCTCTCCGCGGTAAAGGCGGTGTTGGAGCCCCTATCCTTCAGATAAATCTTCAGATTCTGATCGAGAATCAAACGACCATTCCAACGGTATCGTGGGTTAGAGCCCGAGGACTTCTGGGTAGGAGTATCGGTGGAAAGCGAGATGCCCATCGGAGCATCAGAACCGTACATCCAACCGGACTTGTCCTGGTACATGGTGGAGAAACGCTGGAAAATCTCCACATAATCCTGATCGGACTTGCTCAGCGGTTCGGAGTCGCCGGTGAGCAGCAAATAATTAATCGACGAAATCCAGTAGCCGAGGAAAGAGTAGATACCATCGACCGACGGGTCGTGCATGTTGCTCGGGGGGAGGGGCTTCGGCACGTTCTTGGCCTTTTCGGTTTCGGTGGCCGGAACGTAGGTGCCCTTCTTCTCATAGTTATCGAACTTCAGGGGACCTTTGTAGGACTTACCCGAAGAAGCCGAAGCAGATGCCTGCGAAGAAGCAGACGTACTAGACGAGGCGGACGCCGAAGGAGACGAAGAAGACGAGGCGGACGCGGAGGAACCAGCTAGGGGGCGTACCTTCGGAGCGCAGGCGCTCAGCGCGACGGTAGCCGCAGCACCGGTGATTAATAGCGCGGTGCGTCGGGTAATGGAGGCGGAAGAAGGGCCGGTCATCGTAGCCTTTCGAAGTTTGTAGATTATCGGAAGTTGAGTGAGCCACCGCTCCTATCATACCTGTCCTTGCTGAAGGCCCCGTCATCGCGCGTCATGTATGAAATACGCCGCCGGACAGGCACTTAAACACAAAATCCCGAAAACACAAAGTCCCCCGCACACAACCACAATAGTGTGTACGGGGGAGGAGGGAGAGGACGCTACGCCGATGCCGAAGAAGCCGATGCGGAAGCCTCATCCTCGTGACCGGTGAGCATCACCCAGACGCCATTCTTATACTCCACACCAACATACGTGCGGCCGCCCTCGCTCTTGGCAATCTTGTGGGGAGCAGAACCGTCTACGTGAGCCTTCAAATCCTGGTTGAAGGTGAGGTTGGCACTCCACGTGTACTGGTTGGGGTTCTTGGTGCTCTGACGGGGAAGATCCGCCAAAAGGCTCATCTCCATCAGGGTATCGGCACCGTAAGCCCAACCATCGTAGTCCTGGTATAGTCGAACGTACTCATCAAACTGCTTAACGTACACATCGGCGGGATCAGCCTTCTTGAGCGGCTCAGAATCGCCGGTGAGCATCAGGTAGTTGATGGAAGCCAGCCAGAAGCCCGTAAACTCGTAGATTCCCTCGGGGCTCCGATCATTCATGTGCTCCGGAGGGAGGGGCTTCGGCACGTTCTTGGCCTTTTCGGTTTCGGTGGCCGGAACGTAGGTGCCGTTCTTCTCGTAGTTATCGAACTTCAGGGGACCCTTGTAGGACTTGTTCGAAGACGCAGAAGCGCTGGAAGAGGCCGAGGCGCTAGAAGAAGCGGAGGCCGATGCGCTGGAAGACGCGGACTCACTTGCCGAGGCGGATTCAGAAGCCGACTCGGAAGACTTCGACAGCGGATGCACGGACTGGGCGCAGGCGCTCAGCGTCACGGCGGCACCGGCACCGGCGGCCAGCAGGGCGGCGCGACGGGTCAAGATGGAAGAAACAGGGGAAGGGCTGTTCATCATAGCCTCTCGGTAGAATTCATCAGAGCTGAGTGAGCTACTGTAATCATCATACCCGGGCTACCCGTTCATCCCACTCACCGTCCGTCACAAAACCGTTCTAACGGAGCAGCTGCGAGAAAGCGCGGCGAGCCTTGGCCACCTTGGGGCTCACCACGAACGTGCAATACCCCTGCGCCGGATTGAGCGCATAGTAGTTCTGGTGAACAGGTTCGGCCTCGTAGAAGATATCGAGCGGCTTAATCTCGGTGACGATGGGTGCGTCAAAGAGCTGCTGGGCGCGCTCCTTAGCTCGCTCCGCCAGCTCGCGCTGCTGCTCGTCCTCGTAGAAAATCACCGAACGGTACTGCGAACCCGTGTCAGCCCCCTGACGGTCCCAGCTGGTCGGGTCGTGACTGATGAAGAAAATATCCAGGATGGTGTCGTAGCTGATTACCTGCGGATCGAAGGTAATCTTCACGGCCTCGTGGTGCCCGGTCGTTCCAGAGCACACCGAACGGTAATCGGGGTCGGGCATGTCGCCGCCAGCGTAGCCGCACACGCTGGACTCAACGCCGCGGAACTGGCGATAGACGGCATCCAGACACCAGAAGCATCCACCGGCAAGAACAATTTCAGCCATAATCTCTCCTTATCGAGGCCATAACGAGGGGGGCGTACCCGCGCGGGCCGCCTCGGCCCGGCGCGATTTGTGCGCCTTCATCCGCCCTATTCAACGCGGGGGAGGGGCATAATATTCCCCCGCCTCCACGCACAGAACCCGGCAGGAGGGGCACCATGCCCGCCACCCGGTCCGGTAGACGGCTGAGAAACGAGTCACCACCGCGGTAGCGGCTCAAAGCCTGTCACAATGGAAGCATGACTGAAGAACTCGCAACCCCCACCCTCGCAGACGTCGTCGACGCCTTCCATACGCTCTTCCCGCCGCAGCTCGCCGCCGGCTGGGACGCCTCCGGCCTCGTTGCCGGTCGTGCCGCCGCCGCCGTACGCACCGTGCTCTTCGCCGTGGACGCGCTCGCTGCTACCGCCGAGGAAGCCATCGCCGAAGGTGCCCAGCTGCTCATTACCCACCACCCGCTACTGCTGCGCGGAGCCCAGTTCATTCCCGACAGCACCTACAAGGGTGAGGTCCTCCACACCCTCATCGAGGGTGGATGCGGCCTGCTCGGCGCCCACACTAACGCCGATGCCGCCGTCGAGGGCGTAAACGAAGCACTCTGTGACGCCATCGGCCTCATCGACCGTGAACCGCTCACCGAAGCGCAAACCCAGGTGCTCGACGGGCAGGAACACACTGTGGGTACCGGCCGCATCGGCACCCTGCCCGAAGAACTGACCCTGAAGGAGCTTGCCGAGCGCCTCGCGGCGGCCCTGCCTCCCACCGCCGGCGGGTTGCGCATCGCGGGCCGTGCCGACCAGCCGATTCGCCGCGTCGCCCTCTGCGGTGGTGCCGGTGACTCCCTCTTCGACGCGGTGCGCGCCACCGACGCGCAGGTGTACATTACCGCCGACCTGCGCCACCATCCGGCCAGCGAGTTCCGCGAAACCGCACGAGTTACCGGCAGCAATATCGCGCTGATTGATTGCTCCCACCCGGCCAGCGAATCGCTGTGGCTGCGTTCGGCAGCCGACCGCCTGCGCAAGCTGCTCGCCGAGCGCGGCTTCACCATCGAGACGAAGCTGTCCGCGCTCAACACCGACCCGTGGGACTTCACCGTCTCTACCGGCGTGGCAACCGGTCAGGATGCGCACTCGGCAAGCACCGCCGCAACCCCCGCGTGGGAACTCTAGCGCGAGAACTCTAGAAGAATCCGCACGGATTCCCTCAGCGCCAAGAGTTATTGTGCAAAAGTCATTGCGCAAGAGCCCGGGTACCCTGTCCGTTGTGACGGGGTACCCGGGCTAGAGCCGGCCCGGGCTAACTTAGTTAGCAATGCGATACAGGCCGGTAGTGATAGGGTTCAGCACACGATGCCGGTAATAGAACATCATCCAGGCCAACTCAATGCGGGTCACCGCATGGTTCGGTTCAAACATGCCGGTCTCGGGAGTAATAACATTCTGCTGGGTAGCCCACAGAATCTCACGGTAGAACGCGGAATCCGGCGTAACATCCGGAAAGGACGAAACACCCGAGACTTCCGGTGAACCGGACGCACGGTAGACCATCGCGGCAACGGTTGCATTCGTGAGCCCTTCCTCCGCGTGGAACTTGCCGTCGGGTCCGCCGAAGGTAACGCCCTTTTCGCGAGCCCAAATATAGGCGGCGTAGTTTGGGTCGTCCGTCTTCACATCCGGCCACGGGGAGACTGCAGGAAGGTCCACCTTGGGGCTGCCCTTCATCTCATAAAGGGTGGAAACCAGCTCACCGCGGGTGGCAGGCTGCTTCTGTTCCTCGTCGTTCAGCGACGTAGAAAAGTACATGCGTTCCTCTACGGGCACGTAAGCATTCGTGAACCGCTGGACGCCCTCAAACTTCAAGTCCTGGTGCGCCAAAAGAACGCCGCGGTGCTCCGGGGCCAAACCCACAATCGGGGTGATAAGGGTCTTATCCGTCTGGCTGACATAGCCGTAGTCGCTCCACGCCTCAATGACGTACTGCTTGGACGGATCCAGCGTGTTTGCGGGAATCTTGAGGTTGACGAATGCGAAGCCTCCCTCCAGGCTCCTCTCGTATTCATCATCGCCGTGGATGTAATGCTTCATCTCGCTCATGACCAGGACGGGGGAGCACGGGGTTATTCAGCTGGCTATGCTTAGCGAGCCTAGAAAGCCATCATCAGAACTTCCAGCTCACCGCGAGTCACCATGTGCTTGGGGTTGAACGTGCCGCTGGTGCTCAGCGCAACCTTGTTCTGCCCAGCCCACGCAATCTCACGGAAGAACGCAGAACCCGGGGTCACATCGGTGTACGGGGACCAGTACTGCACGGTGGGGGAACCAGCCGCGCGGTAGGTGAACGCCGCAACGGTTGCGTTCGAAACGCCGGCCTCAGCGTGGAACTTGCCGTCCGACCAGCCGAAAGTAATGCCCTTCTGACGAGCCCAAATGTAGGCGGCATAATTCGGGTCGGTGGTCTTCACATCCGGCCAAGGGGAGGTTTCGGGGAGATCAACCTTGGGGCTGCCCGCCTGCGCATACAGCGCTGCCGTCAGCTCACCGCGGGTAGCGCGTTCCTTGCGCTGCTCATCGGTCAGGCTGGGCTGCTTACCGTCAGTAGCATCAGAACCTTTGAAGTTCAGGTCCTGAGAAGCTAACAGGGTACTGCGACCCTCGGGCGCCTTGCCCACCACAGGGCCGGCAAACTCGCCGTTCTTATAGCCGTCGTTACTCCAAACCTCCACGACGTACTTCTTCGCCGGGTCCAGAGTATTCGCCGGCACCTTCACGACGCCGCGTACCTCGCCGTTCTCGAACTCAGAAAAATGGTGATAGCGGTTATACCAAAAGATGTCACTCGTCGCCAGAACCGGGGTGTTCGAACCCTTCTCACGAATCACATACTGAACACCCCCGGCGGAGGCAAACTTGCCGTAGAAGCCGGTACCCAAAAAGTAAATGCTCTGATCAGCGGCGGTGTCACCCAGAGCCTTGTAATCCACCTTGGGGGCAAACGCGCTGGAGCGGAACGCCTGAGTGTCCAGCACAGTACGATACAGCACATTCTTACCAGCCGACAGGTCCTCCACCGTCCGCTGGGGCTCACCCTGTTTCTCGGTGAACATACCAATCTCGTAACTCACCTCGTAACGCTTCTCGTAACGCGGAATGCCGAGGAAAGGGGTGCGAGGCTTGTAGTAGCTCTGCAACGCACCGGGCTTGACCGTCAACTGAGCATTCAGGGTGCCGTTTTCAGCAATGGTGAAGTCCTTACCCTCTTCAAAACGGAGCAGAACATCATTGGCGGGCAGAACATCAGCGCCGTCAGGAACACCCTGAGAAGCAACAATGTAAACCACTACCTTGCCGTGCTTCTCACGCCACTCCTTGGTGTAGCCCCAACCCTTCACGTGGATGGTGCCGCCCTCGGAGGTATACACCAGCTGTTCCTTGTTGTCGTACGAAAACTTGAACGTAGCCTTCTGAGGAGTCTTACCCGGAATATCCGAAGCTGTCGTGCCGTCAGAGCCCTCGAAGTCCAGCTCCTGGGTAGCCAGCAGGGTACCGCGACCCTCGGGTGCCTGACCCACGACGGGGGTAATAAACTCGTCGCCCTCGTAGCCGTTGTTACCCCACACCTCAATAACATAATCCTTTGACTTATCCAGGGTGTTTGCCGGAACCTTCACCGTACCGTGGATGTAGCCGTCCTGGTAAGCGAAAGCCAGTTCCTTGTGGTTATATTCAACGATGTCGCTAACCACCAGAACCGGGGAGTTCAAACCCACCTCTCGCACAACAATCTGGATGCCCTTCGGGGAGTTAATCTCGCCGCCGAAACCCCAACCCGAGAATTCCAGAACCTGATCTTCATCAGTGTTCTTCAACGAGTGGTAGCCCAAGTGGGGAGTGAAATCATTAGAAGTATCAGCGGGATTCTCACGGACGCGATCACCCGACTGAGAACTAGCCGCTGCAGGAGCATCTGCTGTGGCGTTCTGGGCAAGCGCTGGAGACATTGGCAGAACCATCGCACCGGCCAGCGCCAGTGCGCCGCAGCCCTGCGCCGCGTGGAAGAATGAAGACTTAGAGTTCGGAAGCGAGGACATGAGACATCCTTAAGGTTATTTCTCCAAGGCCGTGCGGGCTCACCGGCAGGCCGGAAATCTACCGTCGAATCTGCGTACGCCCCATGAGAAAAGTGGTTGAAAATCCCCCTCGGTTTCGGGGATATCCTCACCCTATCAAAGCGTTGAACGATTGTCAGAAAACACTCAAGGGATACTTGAAGGTTCCTGGAAATCTCACACAGCAGTTAGCTGATAAAAGCTGAACCCCGTGCTCCCGAACAGAAAACCATTCGGGAGCACGGGGAACCAGCGAGCTATCCGATGCGCCGCACACGCCCTCAAGGTAAAACCCCGAGGGAGACGCGAGCACACCGATGCAACGCTTAGCGAGCCTGGTATGCCGCAATCAGGGTGGCCAGCTCAGCCTTGGTCACCATGTGCTGAGCATCAAAAGTGCTGTTAGCGTTCAGCACCACCTTGTTCTGCTGAGCCCACAGAATCTCACGGTAGAAAGCCGAACCGGGGGTCACGTCCTTGTAGGAGGAGGTGCCCGTTACCGCAGGCGAACCCGCCGCGCGGTAGGTGAAAGCCGCAACGGTTGCGTTCGAAACGCCGGCGTCAGCGTGGAACTTGCCGTCCGACCAGCCGAAGGTGATGCCCTTCTGGCGGGCCCACACGTAGGCGGGGAAGTTCGGGTCGGTGGTCTTCACATCCGGCCACGGGGAAGTCTCGGGGAGCTTCACCTCGGGGGTACCCGCCTGCACGTAGAGGGCAGCTGTGAGCTCACCGCGGGTGGCCTTCTGAAGCTGGTTCTGGTCGGGCTGCGGGGTCGGCTGAGGCTTCGGCTCGGGCTTGGGGGTCGGCTGCGGTGCCGGGTCAGGCTTCTTATCGTTGTCCTGGGCCTTGGGCAGGTTGGCGTCCTTGTAACCGCTAGTGCCGTTCAGATCCAGGTCCTGCCATGCGAGCAGGGTGCCGCGACCCTCGGTAGACTTGCCCACGACCGGCGCGAGTAGCTCGCCGTTCTTGCCGTAACCGTTGTTAGCCCAGACCTCAATCACGTACTTCTTCGAAGCATCCAGGGTGTTTGCCGGAAGATTCACGGTACCGTTCAGGTTGCCGTCACGGTAGGCCGAAGCCTGGGTGGGGTGGTCAAACTCGATAATGTTGCTGGTTGCCAGAACCGGGGTGTTCGAGCCCTTCTCGCGAACCACGAACTGAACGCCCTTAACGGAGTTGATATCGCCGTTGAACCCCTGGCCGCCAACGTTCAAAACCTGTGCCTTTGCAGTATCAGCCACAGCGTTGTAACTCAGGCGCGGCGCGAACGGCGCCGGCTTCTCGCCCAGAGTGTTCAGCACCTGAGTGTGAACCACGTTCTTGCTGGTCCACAGCTCCTCAGTGGTCAGCGGCTTCTGACCCTTCTGCTCAGCGACCACACGAATCTCGTAGCGGACATCGTACTTGGTGCCGCCGGTCGGATCGTGGAAGTTGTCATCATCAACGAAGTAGTAGGCCGCCAGCTTGTACGCCTCAATCTTCAGGTCAGCCTCAAAAGTGCCGTCATCGGCAATGGTGAAGTCCTGACCTTCCACAAAGCGCAGCATCTTCGAGGTCGGAATCTCATAGCCGGAGGGCGCGTATTTTGCAGGGGCAATGTACAGAGCCACGGTGCCGTGCTGGGCACGCCACTCCTTGGTGTAACCCGAACCCTTCACGTGAACGGTGCCGCCCTCGGTCGTGACGAGGAAAGTATTCACGCCATCGTACTTGTAGCCGTCGAGAACGGATGCCTCAAAAGTGGTGGTCTGCTCCACGGGCTTCGGATCCGGCTTCGGCTCGGGCTTCTTGTCGTTGTCCTGAGCCGTGGGCAGGTTGGCGGCCTGGACGCCGTCCGAACCCTTGAAGTTCAGATCCTGCCAGGCCAACAGAGCGCCGCGGCCCTCGGGGGCCTGACCCACGACGGGAGTGACGAGCTTGTCGCTGCCCTCGTAGCCGTTGTTGCCCCACACTTCGACGGTGTACTGCTTCGCCGAATCCAGGGTGTTAGCGGGAATCTTAACGTTGCCGATGAGGTACCCGTGCTGGTACTGGAACGCATACTCGGGGTCGTTGTACTCGACAATGTCGCTGATAGCCAGGACGGGGGTGTTCGAACCCTTCTCACGAATAAGAATCTGCACGCCCTTGGGGGAGTTAATATCGCCGTTGAAGTCCCAGCCGTTGAAGTGAAGATCCTGGTCCTTGGATGTATCGGTGAGGGCACTGTAGCTCCAGTGCGGGGTGAAGGCGTTGGTCTCAGCCTTCTGGTCACCGCCGGCCTTTGGGGTGGGGTTAGCCGGCAGGGAGCCGGCGGCAACGGCCGCGGGTGCTTCCGTAGTCACATTCTGAGCCAGCGCCGGGCTCATGGGAAACACCATGGCACCGGCGAGAACCAGCGCACCGCATCCTTGTGCTGCGCGGGCAAAAGAAGAAGGGGCCTTAGAGTTCAGAAGAGAAGACATCATTATCCCTATCGGTTCTATTGTGTCTCGCACCGCGGTGTGCGGTACCGCGGGAAGCGGCGCGCAACATTGCGGAATACCGCACCGAAAACGGTGAGGCACCCCCGCGCGTATGGGGACGCGGGTACGATGGGTTGGTTGGTTGTCCCCGTCGGTTTCGGGGATGATTTCACCCTACCAAACCCTCAACCGGAAATCACAGACCTGCTCAATGATGAGTTGAATGTTTCCCTTTATTTCAATCTCTAAGACCCCGTGGGCCATCGGCTACAGCGTGCGGAAGTACAGGTACAGCATCATCGCCACGCGTGCCTTCGACGTGTGCTCCGTTGGGGCGAACGCGTCGCCTTCGGACACGGTCGACACGCCGCGGCGAGACGCCCACACAATCTGGCGATAGAAGGGGGTCGAGGAAGTCACGTCACTAAACGGTGAGGTGCCCGTCAGCTGAATCTTCGAGGAGCCGTCAGCACGGTGCAACAGGGCGACGGTCGAGGCGTTTGACAGGGGTGCCTCCGGGTGGAACTTGCCATCATTCCAACCGCTCGTAATCTGCTGTTCGCGCGCCCACAGGTAGGCGTCGTAATTCGGGTCGGACTCGTCAACATCCTCGTAGGGGGAATGGTCTGGCCGAGTCACGGACGGCGAGCCCGCCAGGCGATAGAAGATGCGAATCAGTTCGCCTCGTGTCACCGTATTATCCGCGCCGAAGAGAGTCTCGGAATCGGGATCCATCACCTGCGCGCGCACGGCCCAGCGCACACCATCGTAGTAGGCAGAACCCTCGGGTACATCCTCGAAAGCGGGCTGGTAATCGGGCGAGGCAATGACCGGACGGTGCAGCTTCGTGTCGGGGGAAGAGAGGCTTAGCGAGGGGCTACCATCCGCGGAGGCATGAAGGCTGGCCGATGTCGGGACGGTGGCATCTGCCGCCGGAGTATTCGCCTGCGAGGGATCGGCCATCGAGAGAAGGGGAGAGAACGGCAGGTACAGCACACCCGCCAGGATTACCGCGCCCACGCCCAGCTCAATGCGGCGGCGGGAAGCCGACTTCTTCCGCTGCTCGGCGGATGCGTCGGCAGAATCGACGGGGCTGAGAACCTCTGCGGACTCGTGATGATTCGGTGAAGAATTAGACGTGGCGAAACGCTTCGCGTTGCGGGACATAAATCCTCGATGTGGTTGGTGTATCGGTGTGTTTCTTGCAGCGCGCTACCTCGTGTTCCCCGCCGGAAAAAGGGGAATACGCGCACGGATATGCAATAGACCTAGCATAAAACCGCGGAACCCAAAATGCGAACTCAACCCGCTGAAAGGCCTTGGACATGCTGGAATACTGCCGGGGTGGTTTTACAGAAATAGGCTCAACGGTGAGGGATGAGCCAGGCGATCGGCGAGGCTACCTCCCCGCAAAAATCCGCCGGGCGGATGCGCGACGCACCTCTCGGTAGCATTAGCATCCGCCCGGCAGAAGAAGGCTTTGTCAGCCCTTAGCGGCCCGCGTAGTTCATCAGGAACCCGGCCAGCTCGCCACGGCTTGCCAGAGCCGTGGGGTAGTAGTTGCTGCCCGGGAACACCTGAAGATTACGCTGCTTAGCCCAGGTAATCTCGCGGTAGAACGCCGAACCCACCTTGACGTCCGTGTACGGAGCCTGGGTGACGGTCACGCGCTTCTTGCCGTCGTAACGGTACAGGAAGGCCGCCACGGTGGCGTTCGAGACACCGGCCTCGGCGTGGAAATTACCGTCGGCCCAACCGTAGGTAATACCCTTCTGACGAGCCCAAATGTAGGCAGAGTAGTTCGGGTCGGTGGTCTTCACATCCTTATAAGGGCTGGTTGCGGGAAGGGTGACCTTCGGCGAACCCGCCAGGCGGTACAGGGCAACGGTCAGGTCGCCGCGGGTTGCGTTATCGTTCGCCCCGAACCAGGTCTTCTCATGCGGGTCCAGGAGCTTCTTCTCGTTGGCCCACTGCACGGCCTTGTACAGGGAGTGGGTGGAGGGAACGTCGGCAAAACCGTTCTTCTGCTGCGGCGAGGTGCCGGTCAGGTTCAGGTAGGTGGCCGAGACGCGCTCGCTCTCGCCCTTGGCCAATACCACGTTCACGAAGATCGCGTAGTGGCCATCGGCCTCGAGCTGGGTTCCGTCAATCGACAGGGCAGTCTCGAAGGCGCCCTGGGACACGCGATTGGCGGGGAGCACAACCTTCTGGATGGGATTGCCGGTGGGCTGACCGTCAGCCTCGGCCGCGGAGAAGAGAACCTGGACCGAAGAACCGGCCGGAACATTGAGGTGGGATCCCTTCACACGAACCGTCGTGGAAGAGCCCAGATCCACCGAATCGGTACTCAGGGTAACCGAAGGGTCTGCGTGGACGGCGTTCACGCCGGTCACCGGCACGAATGCCTGGGTGCTCAGGGCCTGCTCGTTCGCCTGGTCGTTGTCTTCCGGGACGGTGTACTCGAAGGTCTGCACCACATAGGAGGTACCAGCCTTCAGGGTGCCCGCGGGGATGTTCAGGTTCGTGCTGAAGCGGCCGTTAACGTAGCCCATGTACTGGCCGAAGAAGGCCGAGTAGTAGGTGAACTTTGCCTCGGACTGAGCCAGCGCGGGGCCGGTCGGCTTGCCGGTGGCCGGGTCAACGGCGCGCACGGCCAGAATCAGAGACTCGTTGCCGTTGTAGGAGATGTCCTGGAATCCAGCGCCGTTCACGGTAATCGAGGTGTTTGCCGAAGCATCCACGGTCGAAGCGCTGTAGCTCAGGGTCGGGGACGAAACCGTGGGAACGGCGGCAACCTTCAGCTCGGTGCGAGTCTCGCCCGCCGGAATCCAACCGTCCTGGTCGGAGTCGCGGTAGCCGAGCACCACGTCGAAGGAGGAGCCTGTTGCCTCAAAGAAGTTGGCGTCCACCGATGCGGTGAGCTTCACTGTGCCGTCCGCTGCAAAGGCGGTGGAGGGCACGTCCTGGGCGTAGTAGGGGTAGCTGCGCGGGTGGTGCGGCGGGAACGCGATGCTCTCGCCCTTGGGCACGATGTAAAGACGGAAGGACTTATCGTGCACGAACTCGGGGGAGAACCCGGAGCCGTTAACGGTGATGGTGCCACCCTTGAGGATGTCGAAGGTGCCGGAGGTGACCTGCAGGTGCTGCGTGTTCTGTGCTTCTCCCTGCTGCACGGCACCGGCTACTGCCGGGGTATTCGCCGTGGGGGCCGCCATGGCCGGGGAGAGAGGCAGGAGCATCGCGCCGGCAAGGGTGAGGGCGCAACCGCCCTTCACCATATTCTTAGAGAATACGAAACGCGGATGGCTCTGAAGTGAGGACATTGGTATCCAATCAGTTTTATCGGTGTGACGCATTGTGTGGAAGTGCGTATCAACACCGTAGCAAATAGATAAGACCTGCCGTAATCGGGGCGGTTGTGGACTTGGAAAAAGTTTCACACCAGAAGGCTGATCTTAAGCTGAAGTATAACTTTAAAAACTATGTGCATGAGGTGGAAAATATGCCTAAATATTGTGCTGATAAGCACAAACACTGAGTCGCGGGCAAAGCTCCATGCTCCAAACGGGGCAGAAAACCCACCGCACAATCGATAAAAACCAAATTATCAACTATATAAAGTTGATAAGTCTCGTCGTGCGGTGGGTTTGATAAACAATCGCAATACTAGGTATCTAGCGATGAAAAATTGGAAGAATGTCGGGCTGGGCGTAGCCCATCCTTAATCTCGCATATTGGCACACAGGGTATCCGCGTGCAGCATAATCAGGGCTCGCGCCCATTCCGCACGGGTGACCTCCTGGTCCGGGAAGAAATTTGCGCTCTTGTACGCGAAATTCGGGTCGATATTCGCGCGCGTATGCAACCACACGGATTCCCTAAAGAAGGGAGAACCGGGGTGCATATCCGCAGGCACCACCGGAGTGGGGTGGGTTCCTTCGGTAAGGGCCGGGTACGCCTCGTTGAAGCGATATAGGAAAGCGGCCATCGTGGTGCGGTGAGCCACCGCCTCCGGATGCATCTTGCCATCGGACCAGCCGCTCGTCAGCCCCTTCTGCACGGCCCAGATGTAGGCGGCGTACCGGGGATCCTGCGGCGAAACATCCGGGTACGGCGAAACTGCGGGGAGAGCTACCTTGGGCGAACCCACCGTGCGGTACAGCGTATCCATAAGGTCGCCGCGCGTGGCCGCGCGGTAAGGGTAGATGCGGCGGTTCTTGTCGATGAGCATCATCTTCTGCTGGCACACGGTGTATACGTCGTAGGAGTACGGATCTTCGTCTTCCAGGTCAATAATGAAAGGCGTCCGCGCGTAATCGGTATTGACGGTAACGTCAGAAACCATCGTGCGCAGAATGGTGTACTGCTTATTGTAGGGGCGCAGGGTAAGGCGAATACCGTACTTTCCCTTCGGGCCGGTCGTCATATTCGTGGGAAGAATGACCGTCTGGCGGTACACATTATCGGTATCCAAACGATTCTTCTCGAGGGAAATAAAATAGAATACTTTAAATCCCTTATCCTCGGTGTAGTTACCGATTTCAAAATAGGGAGTATATAGCCCGTTTTCAAAAATCGGTTGCAAACCGGAAACTTCGTAGGAGAGGGTAAATCCGCTGATATCAATCATTGCCTGATTGACCCGCAAATCCAGAGGAACGCTCTGAATGTCCAGGGTTGCGGCCTGTGCACCCTGCAGGGCGAGCTGGCCAGCTCCTAGCGCCCCGGCGATACCGAGGGCGGCGGTGCCCTTCAGGAAGAGGCGACGAGATGACGAGGTAGACATATCGTGTCCAATCGGTGTGTTTCTGAATGAATTGTTATACCGCCGCTAGACCTGTAGCTCGGCCATAATCCGAGCGAGACTTATCGGCGTGCAGGACGTACCGGGCTTCGATAGCGCTGAGTCGAGAGAACGCGAGGTGAATATGCAATCCCTCTCGGTGAGGGGTTAATTAATACTATAAACACATCGAATGGTTAAAGAAAACGGTGCGCTGAGTGATACCTCTGCCGTAGAGCGCATTAGGAAAGCGTCGATGAGAGGAAATGCTAAATCACTGAGAAAGAATGTTATTTCCCGCGACTCTTTTAAGGGTAAAAATTTCTTAATATTTAAATTTTTAGCCGGGCCGCACGATCGCACCGCCCGGCTAAAATCACGACATAAAGCCCGCTGGGATTTATTGCCCCTCGTGCACGAGGAGCGTCAATACACCCGCCTTACGCGCCGTCGGCAGGGTGCACTCCACCGCCCAGTCCTCGCTGACCGCCTCCAAGAATTCGGCGATACCCGCCATGGAACCATCCAGGGGGCGCGCCGCCAATCCCGACTGAATCAGATACCGAGCAAAGAGGCCGCGGTAATGCTTCGCCATGTGTGAGACGACCTTGCGAGAACCATCGGCCGCCACACGCTCCACGCGAACCGCCAGAGTCTGCGACGGGGGAGTCACCCACGACTTCGCGTAGGCTGCAGAACGGCAATCCAGAATCAGCTGGTCCTTCGCGGTTGCCTCCAGGGCGGTGCCCAGCGCACCCTTCCAGAAGTTTGCCAGCGCACCAATCGAACCCAGCTTCACACCCATGGACAGACGGTAGGCGGGAATCGCATCCTCGGGGCGCAGAACACCCCACAGGGCCGAAGAAATCAGCAGCGACCAGTGCGCCGCATCGCGCTCGGCGGGAGAGAAGCTCGCGTAATCCAGCGCCTCAAACAGCACGCCCGTATAGGTGCGAATCGCGGGCTGCGCCGGCTCGGACAGCAGGCGCGTGTTGCGCTCCACCTCGGCTTCGAGGGACGTACCCACCTTCAGCTCCGCCAGGGCATCGGGCCCCGAACTGACCGCGGTCAGCTCCTCCAGGACGCTCTCACGCTCGGCAGTCAGCTCCGGAAAGGAGAGATCGGCAAAAGAAACCGGTGCGTTGCCCGCCGGGGCGGGGGTCTTACCTTCAGACGGGGGAAGAAGAATTAGCATCTACCCAGTGTACCTGGCAGGTTGCCAGCGCATCCGCGAGATTCCAGCGTACCCGCGAGACGAACCCGGTAAATAACCGCCCCGAGAGGTATGCGTATAATGAGTGGGGTGAAAACGGGCCGTCCGGGCAATCGCGAGGCACTCGGATGCTTCGAGGAAAGTCCGGGCTCCACAGCACAGCATGGTGGATAACATCCACTCGGGGTAACCCGCAGGCTAGTGCCACAGAAAGTAAACCGCCTCATCGAGGTAAGGGTGAAAGGGTGGTGTAAGAGACCACCAGTGGGTGCGGTGACGTGCCCAGCTAGGTAAACCCCATGCGGAGCAAGGCCAAACAGAACACGCCATGATAGGGTAGTGCGCCCGAGCCTGAGGCGCGTGTTCGGGTAGGTTGCTTGATGCTTATGGCAACATAAGCCCTAGATAGATGATTGCCTCAGGTACAGAGCTTTCATCGGTACCGATGACAGAACCCGGCTTATAGGGCACCCTGCTTCTCATGACGCTCGTATACAACACCGGTGCGCCTAATTCTGTGTATCAAGAATCAGGCGCACCGGTAGTGTGGATGATTTTATGTTTTTAATGTCCGAACGGGTCAGGATCTACACCGGGCATCCAACTATTACCCTCAACAGTCCAGCCTTCGCGTTTAACAACTTTCTTCATGCGAGAGGTCCATTTTTTATTAAGACGATTCACATATAGTTTTCCATCAAGGTGGTCGGTCTCGTGCTGCATACAGCGGGCAAACCAACCGGTTGCCTCAAACCTGAGCGGATTGCCTTCGACATCAAATCCATTGACAGTAACCCACTCAGCACGTTTGAGAGGAAAACCGTAGCCCGGGAACGAAAGACACCCTTCTTCTTCATCATGAGGGTCGGGCTCTGCTGCGGACACCTTGCCGAGAGTTAGCCTGGGGTTAACGATGCACCCGCGGGCAGGAACACCATCTTCATTTTCCATCTGATAGGTAAAAACTCGTAAACCTACCCCGATTTGAGGAGCCGCGAGACCCACTCCGTGGGCTGCATCCATAGTTTCATACATATCGGTAACAAGAGCTTTGAACTCATCGTCAAAAGCCGTGACCGGAGCAGCTGGGCGGTGCAAAACGGGATTGCCATAAATAACAACAGGGCGAATAGCCACAGATAAATCCTTCGTTCTCGAAATCACAAGGTAAAGAGCTATTGATAGAGTATATTGGCGTCTACTCGGCGAGTAGGTCAAATCCTATGCTATCGCGCAGAAGCTCGTTTGTACCCCCAAAAATAGGCAGTAGCCGTGCCGCGAGGAACGCTTGGGCTACAGGATGCTCATTAATATAGCCATAGCCGCCGAAAAGCTGCAGACACCGATCGGTAATTGTGCAGGCTTTTTCAGAGGCAAAGACCTTGGCTTTAGCGGCGTCCTCAGCGGTAAGCTCCCCAGCGTTAAAAGCCGCTATAGCGCGTGCCACGTAGAGTTCGGAAAGTTCTGTATTCATGAGAGCATTAGCTAGTTCAAAACGGGTATTCTGAAAATCTGCCACACGAGACCCAAAAACCTTACGTTCTTTTACATACTCTAGTGTGGCGTTGAGAGTAGTCCTACTGATAACGGCGGACGCAGCGGCAATCGCTAAACGCGCTTGGGGCAGATGCTGTTTGATATAGGTCAAGCCTTGACCGGGCTCACCGATAAGGTTCTCAGCGGGAACACGTACATTCTCGAAGAATAGTTCGGCAGTATCTGAGGCCCGAATACCCATCTTGTCGAGCTGCCGTCCCGGGGTGTAACCTTCAGATTTTTCGACAAAAAAGAGGGAAAATGAATCCTCAGAAGCACGTTCAGAGGAACCATCGGTGCGGGCCAACACGAGAGCTGCATCCCCCGAAATACCGGATCCAATAAACGTCTTCTGCCCGTTGAGAAGGTAAGAGTTCTCAGCACGTACTGCGGATGTGCGGCATGCCCGCAGGTCGGATCCTGCACCTGGTTCTGTAAAAGCACATGAAGTTACAAGGTCACCGCTTACCATTTGGGGTAGCCAACGTTCCTTTTGCTCATGTGTACCGTATGCGAGTAAATAGGGGAGCACCAGATCCTGTTGAAGATGCACTGCGAGCGCAAACCCATATCCTCCAACGGTTGCGAGTTCTTGGGTTAGAACTAATTGATACTCGTAATCGGGTAGCTGGGCTCCGCCAAATTCTTCGGGGACCGCAAGTCCTAGTAGTCCTGCTTCTCCGGCGGCCTGCCATACTGAGCGAGGCATAATATGTGCTTGTTCCCATTCGGGGTAGTGAGGGGTTATTTCGTGTGCCACGAATTCACGGACTGCTTCTCGGAACAGCTCATGGTCTTCAGAAAATGTCAGAGTTGATTGCACAGAAAATCCTCTTTCCTCAGGGGAATAAAACATATAAAGTCTAGTAGGTAAAGCTATAGGGTCGCTATGGAGATTACCATAACGACCCTAATGACGGGGTGATCGACGGGGGTTGAACCCGCGACCTCCTGGACCACAACCAGGCGCTCTGCCAACTGAGCTACGACCACCATGTGCTTCGCTTGGTTTCCCTTGCGATGTGCAACGGATACTACTGTACATGAGTTCACGAACCCTGCCAAGCTGAGATTGGGTGATGCTCGTTACAGTTTGAGATAGGGGTTGGGGGCGCCGGACGCACGCCCCGGGACACCCTCAAGGGCCCGGAGGACGCGCATCCCGGTGCACAGCTACATCGCGCTCAGGCGCCGTTGCATAGCGCTCGGCTACTGCTCGGCAGGTTCGGCGGCCTTCGCCTCCAGCTCGACGCGCTCCGCCTCAACCTCGCGGGCAATCTTAGCGGCGGCCACGGCATCCGGACCCTGCTCCACAAAAATTGCGCGACGGTAGTACTTCAGCTCGTCAATCGAATCCTTAATATCGCCCAGTGCGCGGTGGTGACCGGTCTTCACCGGGGCGCTGTGACGGGCGGCGGGGTACCAGCGCGAAGCCAGCTCCTTAATCGTGGACACATCAATCACGCGGTAGTGCAGATGGTCCATCACCTGCGGCATGTAACGTTCCAGGAAGCGCTTATCCATGCCCACCGAGTTACCACCCAGCTGCGCCTTGCCCGCCACAGGAACATACTTCTTCACGTAGCGGAGCACCTGCTCCTGGGCGTAATCCATCGACACGCCGTTCTCGAGGTCGTCCAGCAGACCCGAGGACTCGTGCATCGAACGCACAAAGTCGTTCATGTTCTCCACCGCACCCGCGGGGGACTCGTCGCCGGGCTTAATGACGAACTCCACGCCCGAACCCAAAATGTTGAGGTCGGCATCGGTGACCAGAACGCCCACCTCAATCAGGGCGTCATTGGCCACGTCGAGGCCGGTCATCTCGCAGTCAATCCATACAATACGTTCACTAGAAATACTCACACTCCAACTCTACCCTCATTCGCGCCCGCCCGCCCCTCCGCGCGTCGGAACATAGTCGGAACGTATAAGAACGCTCAGGTGTGTGTAGAGGCGGTGTCCACACCGCGCGCTCGCACCCGAATCCGCCGGGCTCCGGTGAAGCGCTCGGGTATGATAAAAGCCAAAGAGACGACGCATACAGAAAGGGAGTAATGCGCTCACTGAAAGAGCCCGCACACCGGCTCGCCGCCACCAGAGCACACGACGCACCCCTCTCACCCCGGCTGCTGGATTACGTCAATAACCACCGTCTGCGAACGCTCGTCATTGGCACCATCGGCTCCATCATGGTCACCCTGGGGTCCTATACCGTCGGATGGCTCTCGGATAGCTCCAGCTTTTGGCGCTACGACCTGATTCGCGCCATCAGGTTTGACGCCGTATGGGTCATCGCCGGCATTATCCTGCTGGCCCTCGGCGCCATGATTATGTGCCGTGAATGGCTGCGCATCTACCAGAAGATGGGCGATTGGAACGAACCCAGCGCCATGCGGTGGATGATTGCCGTCATCACCAGCTGGTCCCTGCCGCAGATCTTCGCCTTCACCATCTACAGCCGCGATATGTTCTCCTACTACGGCCAGGGCATGGTCATGGCGCACGGCCTCAACCCGTACAAGCACGGAGTCTCCGAAATCTCGAACTTCATGCAGAACGGTGCGGACCCCATGTGGGCGGAATCCCCGCCCCCGTACGGCCCGGTCTCCCTCAAGCTTGAAGAGTGGATTGTGCGCCTGGCGGGGGAGAATATCGACCTCTCCCTCTTCTACTTCCGCCTGCTCTCCGTGCTCGCGGTCATCGGCATTCTCTTCTACGTGGCAAAACTCGCCAAGGCACACGGCTTCAACCAGGTCCGCGCCCTCTGGCAGATCGGCCCGAACCCGCTGTTCATCGCATCGTTCATCGCCAGCGGCCACAACGACTCGCTTATGACCATGTTCATGCTCGGCGGCCTCTACTACGCCAAGCGCTACCGCGACACCCGATGGGGCGGCCCGCTCGGCGTGACATTCGTAGCCCTTGGCGTTGCCGTCAAGCCGCTCGCCCTCGTGGTGCTGCCCTTCGTGGGTCTGCTCTGGGCGGGCAAGAACGCCTCCTGGCCGCGCAAGTTCATCTTCTGGGTGCTCTCCGGTGTGCTGTTGCTTGCCGAAATGGCGCTCATGGGCTGGGTGACCGGACTGGAATTCGGCTGGATTAAGGCACTGTCCACCACCGGCGGCCAGTACATCTGGTACACCCCCTTCGGCCTGGTGATTGGCGCGGCATCCCTCTTCACGCAGGGGGATACCTTCGAGGTCATTCGCAAACTCATCGAAACCGTCGGCAAGGGCATCGGTATGCTCGGAGCGGTAGCAATGGCATTCGTTGGACGCGACCGCAACATCGTGCGCCACGCCGGCCTGGCCATCCTGTTCATGCTCCTGTGTAGCCCCATGATTCAGCCGTGGTACCTGCTCTGGGCTATCCCAATGCTTGCCGCGACCGGTCTGCGCTCGCACTTTCAACTCATGTGGTACTTCATCACTACGCTGTTCTTCATGGCCTACGGCGTGAGCGACCAGCTGAACGTTTCGCCCTATCTGCGCGATTTCAACCAGGATATGGGCCGACTTATCGCAACGGTGGTCTGCCTGGGCTACATTGTGTACCTCATGGTCCTCGACCCGGCAACCCGCCGCATGGTGTACGTGAGCTTCCGCCCCACGCAGGTGCGCCGCACCGCGATTCGCCTGTGGTGGCAGCTGTTCCCCGGCGCATCGAGCCGCCGTGCACGCCGCCGCGAGGCAAAGAAGCAGGAGCGAGAGGTGCTGACCGGCTCCACGCGGAGCTAACCCCCTCGAGTGTTCCGCCCCGACGGTTCCTCTGGACGTCCAAACGTGCGGGGAACAGCTAGGACTCGTGTACCCTAGAGGAAGGCCCCAGTAGCTCAGAGGATAGAGCAGGAGCCTTCTAATCTCTTGGTCGGGGGTTCGAT
>ERZ773044.106-NODE-106-length-45715-cov-9.47648_pt1 | contig 45715 bp, 36 predicted proteins | sample MGYA00511897_ERZ773044 | MGnify/ENA primary metagenome ERZ773044 (study PRJEB29015, sample SAMEA2738116) | human oral metagenome | biome: human oral; feature: human-associated habitat; material: saliva | place: China | collected 2170 ...
ACGGTTGTGTCCGAGGCGCCACCGCCTTTTTCGCGCCTATTGTCGGGGGGGGGGGAGTGCTCTGCCGTTAGTCCTGCGCCGCGAGGATACCCGCCACGTACGCCGCCTGACCCACGTGCTGTGCCGCGTCGTCAATCATGCTGACCAGGCGCACACCGCGAGTCACCGCCGGAGTCCACGAACGGTCAATAATCTCACTCAAGTCAGCCTCGCTCAGCGTCTGCGCGTAGTCGGCGAGCGCCTCACCAGCAGCCACAAGGTACTCCACCAGCAGGGCAGAATCTTCAACCACGATGGAGCGTGCCTGCTCAGCGGTGTGGCCGTAGCCCATGGTGTCGCCCAGCTCGCCCAGATTAAAACGTTCCCGGAACCCTCGAGTCTCCCAAACCTGCGGCTGACCATTCAGGGCAGAAAGTTGCATGTCCATCTGTCGTCCGGCGTGCCAGAGGAGCCAGGCGATAGAGTTCGGGTGCCCGCCCGGATGCGCGTTCAACGCCTCCGCTGATAGCCCCTTGACGGCTACAGCAGCTTCGATGCCGGGGCGGCTGGCGGCGTCACGCAGAATATCGTGAGTTTTCATGAAATCCTCCTGAAAATGTTGGCTTCTCATAGGGAGCCGGGTAGTTTCAGTCTACGCCCGCACGGGTTGAGGGGTGGCTGCAGAGGAGGGGATAGGGGCTTTGCTCATGCCCTAGCGGTGTTTGGGTGGCAAGAAAAATGTGGCGTGTGGGAATAATACTCATTTCTTCCTGTTGAATTCTGTGAAGACATCATCATCTAAATTTCACAGGAGAACACCATGACCACCCCCGCTCAGCTGCACTTTGACATGGTCGTCATTGGCTTCGGCAAGGGCGGCAAGACTCTCGCCGGCGCATACGCCAAGACCGGTAAGAACGTTGCCCTCATCGAACAGTCCACCGGCATGTACGGCGGCACCTGCATCAACATCGGTTGCGTACCCACCAAGGCGCTCGTGCACCGCGCTGACGAGTTCCGCGCCAGTGGCGAGCGCAGCCTTGAAGAAGCAAATGCCGCCTACGAATCCGCCGTGGTCTTCCGTGACAAGCTGACCGGTGCGATGCGCGCCAAGAACCGCGAGATCCTGCTGTCCAACGAGACCGCTAAGCTCATTGACGGTCACGCACGTTTCATCTCCGACACCGAGGTTGAGGTCACCGCGGGTGAGGACACCCTGCGTGTTACCGCCGACTACTTCATCGTCAACACCGGTGCCGTGTCGGTGATCCCGCCGATTGAGGGCATCCGCGAATCTGAGCGTGTGCTCACCTCCACCGAGCTGCAGAAGCTCACCCCGCGCCCCAAGCGTCTGGGCATTATCGGTGGCGGCCCCATCGGTGTTGAGTTCGCCGGTATTTTCTCCTCCTACGGCACTGAGGTGACCATTCTGGACGGTGCACCCGCTCTCTTCGGCCGCTACGACGAGGACGTTGCCCAGGTTGCCCGCGAGATTATCGCAGATCAGGACATTACCGCTCATGCTGGCGTGCGCGTGCAGTCCTTCAAGGACGGCGCTGACTCGGTGACCGTGACCTACCTCGACTCCGAGGGCGCTACTCGGGAGCTGGAGGTGGACTACGTGATGGTTGCGACCGGCCGCAAGCCCGCCACCGAGGGTCTGGGCCTGGAGAACACCAGCATCGAAACCACCGATCGTGGCGCAATTGTCGTGGATGAGCACCTGCGCAGCACCGTGCCGAACATTTTTGCGCTCGGTGACGTGAACGGCGGCCCGCAGTTCACCTACATCTCCATGGATGACTACCGCGTGGTGCTCTCCCAGCTGGTTGGTGACGGTTCCCGCTCCACTAAGGACCGCAAGGCTGTGGCTTCGACCATCTACATGAACCCGCCGCTGTCCTCTGTGGGTCTGACTGAGCGTGAGGCAATCGAGGCTGGTCACAAGGTGAAGGTCGCTTCGAAGCCGGTTGCCGCGGTTGCCGCGATGCCGCGTGCAAAGACCCAGGAGAACCCGCGCGGCATCATGAAGTTCGTGATTGACGCGCAGACCGACCAGATTCTGGGCGCCCAGCTGCTGGTCATCGAGTCCATGGAGGTTATTAACCTGGTGGCTCTGGCGATGCGCCACGGCATTACCGCTTCACAGCTGCGCGATGAGATTTACACTCACCCCTCGATTACCGAGGGTCTGAACGAGGTGCTGGCTGCGGCAGTACCCGTGAACTAGTTTCACCGAGTTAGTTTTAACGAGCTAGATTCGCGCCCGAATTCACGCTTCGCGTAGCGTTTCTGCTTGTCTGAGTGCTTCCCTGCCCGTTCCGCCCGTTGTGCTATCAACGGGGGTGCGGGTGGGGAAGCATTTTTGTTAAGGTTCAGATATACCTTGGTATCTAAGCATGCCCTAAGATGGTTATGAGATAAGCGCAAGCTCACCGGGCGACTCGCGAAGTCGAACACTCAGGATTCCGCCACCGTTCGCTGCCTGCGCCACGCATACAACCGAAAATCTAGGCACGAACAGGGAGAACTATGGCACTGCCCAAAATCAAGCCCTACACCTACGTTGACCGCGAGCACAGCAACCGCGTGAGCTGGCCAGTGGACCCCAGCCGAGCCGTACTGCTCGTGCACGACATGCAGGTGCACTTCGTCCAGGCCTTCGAAGGCGCTGACCTGGGGGAGGGCTACGGCAATGCCGATGCCCAGATTAACATCGCCATTCGGAATCTGCGCCGCCTCGTCGACGCCGCCCACGCCGCCGGAATCCCGGTCTACTACACCGCGCAGCCGCCGCGTCAGGATCCCGAGGATCGCCGCCTGCTCATCGACTTCTGGGGTGACGGCCTGCAGAACGACGAGTCCGCCCGCGTGCTCGACGAGCTGGCACCGACCGACCGCGACACCGTGCTGACCAAGTGGCGCTACTCCGCGTTCGTTCGCAGCCCCTTCGAGGACCTGCTCAAGGAGTCCGGTCGCGACCAGCTCATTATCGGTGGCGTGTACGCGCACATTGGCTGCCTGACCACCGCGCTGGAGGCGTTCATGCGTGATATTCAGCCGTTCATGGTTGCGGATGCGCTCGCCGACTTCTCGGAGGAGGAGCACCGCATGGCCTGCGAGTACGCTTCGGGTCGTTGTGCCCGCGTGCTGAACACCGCTGATGTACTTGCCGACCTGCATGCTGCAGAAGGTGCTGAGAAGGCTGAGACTGCTGAGGAGGCGCGCGCATGAGCTGGGTGATCGTGACCGGCGCGAACGGCGGCATTGGTGAGGCAACCGTCCACCAGCTGATTAAGAACGGCTATTCGGTATTTGCGGCTGACCTTGCGGAGCAGCCCATTGCTTCCTTCGGTACCTACGGGGACGCTATCTTCCGCTACCGCGCCGTAGACGTTACGAGCGAAGAGTCCGTCACCGCTCTCGCTAACGCCGTGGCGACGCTCGACGAACCCATCACCGGCGCGGTACTCGCCGCGGGCATCGCCCACAGCCAGCCGCTCCTGGAAACCAGCTTCGACACCTGGAAGCGCCTGCACGCGGTCAACTCCGACGGCGTGTTCCTGTGCCTGCGCGAATTCGCGCGCATCATGATTGACCAGCAGGAGAGCGACCCGACCAACAGCCGCTCCCTGGTGACGGTCGCCTCCAACGCGGCGCGTGTGCCCCGCGCGGAGTTTGGCGCCTACGGTGCATCCAAGGCGTCGGCGGCGCGCGTGAGTTCCAGCTTCGGCCTGCAGCTTGCCGCGCACGGTATTCGCGTGAACTCGGTCTGCCCCGGCACCACCCGAACCCCCATGGTGACTGACGCCTGGGAGGGTGAGGACCGCTCCGCCCTGCCGGTTGCCGGTAACCCGCAGACCTTCCGCCTGGGTATTCCGCTGGGCCGCATCGCCGACCCGGCCGACATCGCGGCGGTTAACGCCTTCCTCATTTCGGAGGCGGCACGCCACATCACCATGCAGGAGATTGTCGCCGACGGCGGCGCGACCCTCTAACGGCACTCCGCGTCCGGCGTTTAGATGCCCGGCGCGAACCCACACACCACTGATAGAAGTACGATGACGAACCTTCCCGACTTTATCTTTGCCACCGGCACCCGCGTCCTGCGCGCTTCCGGTGCGATGACCCCTGTCACCTTCGATAATGCCTTGGACGAGGCGAAACGTGCCGGTAGCGCCGTCGTGGGTCTGATTCCTTTTGACCCCGATATGCCCGCTTACCTCTTCGTGCCTGAACGCCTGGAGGAGCAGCAGATGCCGGTTCCCGAGCAGACCGTGGCGCTTGCCGAGCCGGTATCGGTCACCGGCCGGCAGAACGACCGGTTCCGTGCCGCCGTGGCGACCGCCGTGGAGCGCATGAAAGCCGGTGAGCTGAGCAAGATTGTGCTTTCGCGTGTGCTCACCGCCCGCTACGCACCCGGGGCCCTCAACCTGCAGGCGCTGTACAACAACCTGCGTGCTCAGCAGCGCACAGCCTTCAACTTTGCGGTGCGTCTGCCCGAGGGTGAGCGCGGTATGAGCGGAAGCTACCTGATGGGCGCCTCCCCGGAGCTGGTGTTCTGCACCGAGGGCCGCGCCTTCAAGACCCACCCGCTTGCCGGTAGCGCCCCGCGCATTGCCGAGCCCGGTAGTGCCGAGGACGAGGCGATTCGCGACCGCCTGTTCGCATCGCCGAAGGACCGCCACGAGCACGCCTACGTCATCAACGACATTGCCGAGCGCCTGGCACCCATCGCCGAGGAGCTGAACGTGCCGCAGGTGCCCTCGCTGCTGCAGACCCCGCAGCTGTGGCACCTGGCGACCCCCATCGACGGCGTGCTGAAGGAAGGTTTGACCTGCCTGGATGGTGCCCGCGCGATTCACCCGACCCCCGCGATTTGCGGTGCCCCCACCGAGAAAGCGCTGGAGCTGATTCGCCAGCTGGAGTCTTTTGAGCGCCGCTACTTTGGCGGTCTGGTCGGCTACATGGATGCCGAGGGTAACGGCGAGTGGGCGCTGGTTCTGCGTTGTGCCCAGGTCAGCCCGGACGAGGCGGTCCTGTACGCTGGCGCGGGTATTGTGGCTGAGTCTGATCCAGAGCTGGAGCACACCGAGACCGGTACGAAGCTCGGCAGCTTTGGCCGTGCACTGGGTGTGGATACCCTGGGCGAAGATACGCCCTAAGACTCTGTCTTGAACGCCTAGACGAGGCTGAATAAAACAGCAGAATAAAACGACTGAACGCGCTCGCTGCCATGGCGGGCGCGTTCAGTCGTTGTTGTTATGAGGGATTGAGCCTGGCTAATCGGTGAGCAGGCGCTTGAGCTCCAGAGGAGTGGCCACGGGCAGAAGCTCGACCTCAAGCTGCGCGGGATCGCCCTCGGCGGGGTTCTCAACGGCCAGGGCGATGAGCATCTTCTGCGCGTGCTCGGGGTTCTCCGCGTCGGGTAGCGCCACGGGCACCCACTGCAGGCTAAAGCTACGCTCGATAGCGTCGCCGCCGCCCTGAGGTGTGGGTGCGCTAAAGGTCGCACGGGCGGTTAAGCTGTCCTGAGTCAGTACACGCAGGGCTCCAGGCTCGGGGGTGCCACCGTCCAGAAGGTCACTAGGAGCCTCCTCGTTCATGGCAAGTTCGAGCGCGTCCAACAGCTCCTCGGTGAGCTGCACCCGAACCAGGGAGGGCACTACGCTCAGGCCGTGGCCGGTCGCCTTGAGCACCGCCTCCTTGGCGGTCCACAGCGCCACCGAGAGCAGGTGCAGTACGGGTGCGGGGCGTTCCTGCGCCACCCGCTCGTAGAACGTGCGTTCTTCATTGGAGAGCGCCAGACGCGCAAAACCGGAGAACAGGCGCGCATCCAGGGTCTCAACATCCACGCCGAGCACCGCCGAACAGTTACGGCTAAAAGCACCCACGACCAGCGGGTTTACCTGCGACATATTGAAGTTCACGCCCGCAATACGCGGCTTACCGTGCTTCTTGCCGCTGGTGCACAGGGTGCAGGAACGATCCACCTCAATCTCAGAAGCGGCACTCGACGGCACATCCAGACGAGCCGCCGCCATGGCACGCATGAGTGCCTGAGTGCTCAGGTAGCTGACCGCCGCCGTGGAGGTCGGCAACTGCGCCGCATGCTGCTGCTCGGCAAGACCCAGGTAGCTCAACCAGCTAAAACGCAGGGAACCGTACATGGTGCGGGTGGGAAGAGCGAAAATCTGCACGCGCTCGCTCGGACGGGCGGTAGGGCGCTCCGGGCGCTGTGCGCTGGGTGTTTCGGGGGCAGAATAGCTCATAGGTTTAGTGTACCCGCCCGGCATTACGGCAATTCGCGTTGCGAGGCTACTTGAGGTTATCCACAGCGGCGACCGCGCGCTACGCACCCTCGCCGCCGGTGCGGTAAAGTCATCACAGACATCATTACGGACAGCCGCCCGCACAATAGAGCGGCGGCACAGAAAGAAGGTACCGTGAACAGCACGCAAGAAATCATCGCCGCCGCAGACGGCTCGGCGCTGGGCAACCCCGGACCGGCGGGCTGGGCATGGTATATCGACGACGACCACTGGGCGAGCGGCGGCTGGGCGCACGGCACCAACAATATGGGTGAGCTCAAGGCCGTCCTGGATCTGTTCGAGGCGACCGCATCCCACCCGGAGGCGAAGCTGCGCGTGTACTGCGATAGCCAGTACGTCATTAACTCGCTGACCAAGTGGATGCCCGGCTGGAAGAAGAAGGGCTGGAAGAAATCCGACGGCAAGCCCGTGCTCAACCGCGACCTTCTGGAGGCGCTGGATCGGGCGCTGACCGGCCGCGACTACGAGTTTATATGGGTGAAGGGCCACGCGGGTCACGAGCTCAACGAGAAGGCGGACTCCCTGGCGAATGGTGCCGCGCGCGCCTATCAGGAGGGCCGCGAACCTGCGCACGGCCCCGGCTTCGGTGCGGCTGCTGAACCCGCTACTGCGGCTGTGGAGGCTCCGATTGTGAGCGCTCCGGTGGATGAGCCCGCGCTCTCTGACGTTGCCCTCTCTGAGCCGACGCCATCCGAGTCTTCCGCGGACGCCCACCTGCCCGTGGAGGAATTCACCGCCGCCGAGATTGAGAATGCCCAGCGCGGTGTGGAGAGCCTGCGCCTGTCCGGCCTGCTGCGCCCCGCCTCGGCCGTGGATGCGCCCGACCCGGAGGCGGTCCGCACCCGCAAGGAGCAGCTGGCCCTCGCCGCAGAGCGTGCCGCCGAGCGTGACGCAAAGGCACTGGCGCGCCAGCAGGAGACCGCTCAGCAGGCATCCGGCGCCGCGCAGGCGGAAGAAGAGGATGACCTGACCGGTCTGGAAGAGTTCGCGGGCCTCGACGCGAACGATGTGGATCCCGCCGAGCTGCTGGGCGAGGGTGCAGAGACCCTGCCGCCCACGGAGACCCCCGGTTCCGTGCAGACCGCCGCGCCTGCTGTCTCCACCCCCGCTGTCTCCGAGCCCGCCACCCAGCCTTCCGCGCGGCAGGCTCCCGCGGCACCGCGTCCCGAGGATGCCGCCGCCGCAGAACAACTACTCGAAAGCCGCGGCTCCGTCATGGAGGCGGCGCAGCTGGAATCCATGCTGCACGAGCGTCTGGTGTGGGTGACCGCTACCGGCAAGTCGGTGTCCCGCTCCTCGGTGCTGCGGTATCGAGAGCGCGCCTTCACCCAGCAGGGTGCCCCGCTCAAGCAGGGGGTTCAGCAGATTGACGCCTCGAGCGTGCTGGTCATGGCGGCGGTTGCCACCGCCCGCGGTCGCGTGAGCCGCTCGAGCATCTGGCATTACGACGCCGAGCGCGGCCTGTGGCGCCTGCGTTTCCGCCAGGAGACCCCCGCCTCGTAGCGCCCACCCGGTAGCTCCCGGTGGGTTCGCCACCGGCAACCCCGGGAAGAACCTCTGAGAAGAACCGGGAAAGAGAACGTGAGAAACCCGCCGCCCCTCGAATAGTGAGGTGCGGCGGGTTTTCCGTTGGTACGTCACGCGCACGGGGCCCATCCAGTGGTGGCGGGGCGTACCGGGTGCGGGCTGTCTAGCCCACGTTTAGCCCACGAACATCGAGGCGTTGGCCTGCTCAGTGTCGGCATAGTTGACGCCTGCGCGGGAGAGCGCCTCGTTGATCTGGGTGATGGATTCTTCGACCTGGCGCTGGGTAGCGTGCCAGTGATCCAGCACGCCCTGGAAATTGGCCGATGCTGAGCCCGTCCAGGAGCTCTGCAGGTCGTACAGGGAAGCGGTCATGCCGTTGACATCCGCGGTGATGGATGCGACGTAGGACTTGGCCTGGGCGCTCTTGGCCGCGATGACCTCAGAATCGACGTTGAACTGTGCCATGGGTTTCTCCTTTGAGAGTGGTGGGCGGCGGGTTGCCGCCGGGAGGGTTTGCCCCGGGTTCTGAACTATCCCGAGTGCATAAAACCACTGTATTCTTTCAAAATGCATTAAACTACCTAAAAATGCTTCAATGAGAGAATCTGTGGATAAACCCTCCCGATTGCTTTCAACGCACCGAAAATTTCGAACGGGACCTTCAGAATTCGGCTGAATATTGCGTTGCGCCCTTTGCGCAGCGTCCATCCGGCGGTGCGTCTACACCCGGTCGTGCCTGCCGGAGCCGACCGATTGAACCCTCCGGACATGAAGAAGCCCCCGAGCGTAAGGCTCGGGGGCTTCTTTGGGGCTTCTTCTGGGTTTCGGTACGCCGCTGGCTGCCGGAGACACGTAACCCGCTAGTTCAGCAGCTGCTCATCCGAGATGGGCGGTGGGTAGCAGGGTAGCGAGATGACGAAGGTCGCGCCGCCACCGGGGGTCTCTTCAATGTGGATTCGGCCGTCGTGCTGTTCGATGATAGCGGCCACGATGGACAAGCCCAGACCGGTGCCGCCGGTCTCGCGGGAACGCGAGGTGTCGGTGCGGTAGAAACGCTCAAAGACGCGCTCGCGATCCTCGCCGTGAATACCGGGGCCGTGGTCGCGCACCTCAAGGGTAGCCAGAGGGAATCCCGCAACCTCCTCGCGCACGCCCACCGCAATCTCCAAGGGTGTGCCGTCGGGGGTGTAGCGCATCGCGTTGGTCAGCAGATTCGCCACGACCTGGCGCATGCGCGATTCATCGCCGAGCACAGGCGCGGAGGTGGGGGCAACATCGTCGCTGAGGCCCACGAGCGAAACCTCGCGGTCGGGGGCCGTAGCGTAGGCATCGTTGCTGGCATCCACCGCCAGGTTGAACAGGTCGAAGGGGGCCAGCTTGGACTCTCTGCGCTCGTCGATGCGGGCCAGTGTCAGCAGGTCCTCGACGAGCTGGCCCATGCGCTTGGACTCCGACTCGATGCGGCTCATGGCGGTGCCGACCGCCTCCTCGGTGGGAAGCGCACCCTGGCGGTAGAGCTCCGAGTAACCGCGGATACTCACCAGCGGAGTGCGTAGCTCGTGGGAGGCGTCGCCCACGAAGCGCCGCATCTTCGCCTCGCTCTTCTCTCGGGCCTTAAAGAGCGCCTCAATCTGGGCGAGCATGGTGTTCAGCGAGATGGCGAGGTTACCGATCTCGTTGTTCGGGTTGTAGTCCTCGATACGCTGGGAGAGGTCGCCGGCGGCAATCTTGGCGGCGGTCTGCTCAACGCGCGCGAGCGGCTCGAAGGTACGCGTCACAATCACCCACGTCATGGCGATGGCGGAGGCCAGGGTGGCGAGTCCAAACGCGAAGGTGAGCACGCCGACCAGGGCGACCACCTGGTTGGTCTGCTTGAGCGGCATCGCGATGATGAGGGAGCTCGCCTCGGTCAATCCCGAGGAGTCGTTCGCCTCAATCGGCACGGCAAGTAGACGCCAATCGGCGGAACCGCTGGAGGAGCCAACGGTCACGCCCTCCTCGTTCTGCTTGCGCACCTTCTCAGCGGTCCAACCGTTCAGGGTAGGTTCGCCGGCCTGCTCGTCGTGCTCGGAGCTGAGCGAGTACAGCACCTTGCCGTCCTTATCGAGCAGGTAGACGCGGTAGGTGCTGAGCGATCCCTCCTGCTTTCCGGAAGGTCGCACGGTGGCCAGCTGCACCAGAGCCGGTGCGCTGGTCTTCATCTCTTCGTCCAGCTGGTGCACCATCTGGGCGCGCAGAGCAGAGATAGCCACGAGGCTGGTGACGGCAATCGCCAGGGCGATGAGCATGGAGGTCACCAGCACCAGCTGCGTGCGCAGGGAAAGCGAGAGGGGGATGCGATCGAGGGGTTTAAGCGCCACGTTAGCCTCGGGAACCGCGAATCATGTAGCCCACACCGCGCTTGGTGTGGATGAGCGGCTCGTGGTTTTCGCGGTTGTTGTCAATCTTGCGGCGCAGGTACGAGATGTAGGACTCGACAATCGAGGAGTCGCCGTTGAAGTCGTACTCCCACACGTGGTCGAGAATCTGGGCCTTGGACAGCACGCGGTTGGCGTTGAGCATCAGGTAGTGCAGCAGGTTGAACTCGGTGGGGGAGAGATCGATTTCTTCCTCGCCGAGGAATACCTCGTGGGTATCCACGTTCAGGCTCAGGTCGTCGACGCGCAGAACGGCGTCGTCCTCGTCCTGGACGGCGCGGCTGCGGCGCAGGATGGCGCGGATGCGGGCGATCACCTCGTCCAGTGAGAAGGGCTTGGTCACGTAGTCGTCGCCGCCGGCACCCAGGCCGGTGACCTTGTCTTCGGTGGCGTCCTTCGCGGTGAGGAAGAGGACGGGGACGGTGCTTCCGAGCTCGCGCAGGCGGCGGGTCACCTCGAAGCCGTCCATACCGGGCATCATGACGTCGAGGACAATCAGATCGGGAGACTCGGTGTTGGCCTTCTCGAGGGCGTCGCGGCCGTTGCCGGCGGTGACGACCTCAAAACCGGCGAAGCGCAGGGAAGTGGCGAGTAGTTCAAGAATATTGAATTCGTCATCTACGACGAGGAGCTTGGCTTCAGCAGACATACTCTTTATCTTTCGTTCTGAAGGGCAGGAAGGTGATCTGTCGGTGAGTAGAGAAATGCAGCGTGTGCAATAGTGTGTGGTTAGGCTTTAGAGCGCCGCAGAACTGCCAGGCCGAGCGCAACCATCAGCGCGATGAATGCGACGGGCAGAAGCACTAGCGGAATCTGGCTCATAGCGGCGGGCGGAGTGGCCCCGGCCCACTTCATGAGGAGCATAACGATTCCGCTGAGCAGGCAGAGGAGGGCGAGAATACCGCCTCCTGCGCCCAGCCAACGAATGGCGCGGGCGTAGGGCAGAGGCGCGGACGCCCGGTCTGAACTGCTGTGCTGGGTCTCTACGGAGGTGTTACTCATAAAATTAACCGTATCAGCTTGTGCCCAGCTCTCTGATAGCAAAGCCCCAGAATAGGGGGTTTGAGCCCCAAATTCACAGCGTTTGTGAAGCTTAGGGGGTCCCCCGAGGTGTTCGTGTACGCGAGATGCTTTAATAGGGGTATGTCTGAACAGGTGAATGAACTGCTCCCCGAAACCGTGCCCGCCCCCGATACTCCCGCAGATGGCGCTCTGCCCGCTGCCGCCCCGGAGGAGGCCGAGACCTCGGTGGATGGTGCTGTACCTGAGGAAGTAGAGACCGCGCAGAAGATTGCGGATGAGGCCGCCGAGGAAGCCGAATCTTCCCGGACCCCCACTGATACTTCTAACGACCCTTTCTCCGCGCCGGCTGAGGATCCGGGCGAACCCTCCCTGGGCGTTCCGCACAAGGCCCGTCGCACCTCCAAGGTGGATGAGATCCTGGCGGCGGCCAAGGACGTGGCGCTGCAGGGCGTCCGCGAGATTACCCCCGACCACAATATTGGTCTGGTGCACCACGTGCGTCCCGAGGAGGAGCGCCTGAGCACCCACCTCTTCGAGTGCACGATGCCCGGGTACCGCGGCTGGTTCTGGTTTGCGACCCTCTCCCGCGCCCCGCGCTCGAAGGTCGCTACGATTTGTGAGGTGGGCCTGCTGCCCGGTGACGATGCGCTCATCGCCCCGGATTGGGTGCCGTGGGCTGACCGCGTGCGTCCCGAGGACCTGGAGCAGGATTCTTCGTCCGATTCTTCAGAGGCACCCGCCGAGAAGAAAGCTGAGGAAAAGGCCGAGGGCTCTGAGGCCGCCACCGCAGCCTCGGAGGAGAGCGCGGAGAGTGCAGAAGAGGGTACCGAGACTGCACCTGCCGAGGCCGCTGAGGTTTCTCTGGATTCCGACCGGGACTCCGAGGGGTCTGAGGGCAGCGTCTCCGAGTAGAGCCACCACCATAGAGATTTAAGGAGCCCCGCGGGGTGCCCGGCTGTTCGCGCTGGGCAACTCGCGGGGCTGTCTCGTGGCAAAAACCGCCCAAAGGGTACATAATGGTTTATTGAGTAAACTAACGACTTAGGCAGGGCTACCTACGCACTGTCGCGCTGATGGCTGGAGAGATAATGACTGACCTTATCGACACCACAGAGATGTACTTGCGCACTATTCTCGAACTGGAGGAAGAGGGCATCGTCCCCATGCGCGCGCGCATCGCCGAGCGTCTGGAGCACTCCGGCCCGACCGTTTCCCAGACTGTGGCCCGCATGGAGAAGCACGGACTGCTCACCGTTGAGCCTGACCGCCACCTGGAGCTGACCGACGAGGGCCGCCAGAAGGCCGTCGAGGTGATGCGCAAGCACCGCCTGGCTGAGCGTCTGCTTTCCGATATTATTGGCCTGGACCTCGAGTATGTGCACGAAGAGGCCTGCCGCTGGGAGCACGTCATGAGCGATAAGGTCGAGAAGCGCATCCTGCAGATGCTGCACGAGCCGAAGTTCTCCCCCTACGGCAACGCCATTCCCGGCCTGGAAGAGCTGGGCATTGAGAGCGAGAAGAACGACGAGCGCACCGTGCCGATGTCTCTGGCCGCTCGCGATTCGGGCCCCGAGGACCGTTTCACGATTTCCCGTTTCCCCGAGTCCATTCAGACCGACGTTGAGCTGCTGAAGCTTCTGGCGGATGCGGGCATCGTCTACGGCGCCTCGGTGTCGGTTGTGGCCGGCCAGAATGATGACGTGATCGTTCACGCCGACGGAGAGGACGATACCCTGTCCCTGGATATGGACGTGGCAAACGCAATCGTCGTGAAGCGTGCCAGCGCCCTGTAGACGTAGTTAAACAGCTGTGGAGGCGGTGCCTTCCCCGCGCGGGGAAGGCACCGCCTCCTCTGTTTACGGTTTCCGTAGCGCTCTGTACCGCCCGCGGGCTCGCGTGCGCGTGCTTATACTCCTCTATCCATGGCTTTGGCAACTGCAGAAGAGTGCATTTTTCGTGTTTTTCGGTCGTGTGGGAGGCCTCAGAGGAGGCGGAATGCTGTTTTCTGGGAGATCGGTTTAAGAGATGAGGTTTATTTTTAAGAGTTTTGAATCCTGTTCTTAAGGGGCAGTGGCGCCCTTAAAAAGAATGTGCATCCTTATGAAATACCTAGTCAGAGCCATTAAATGGTTGCTAGGAGTCGCATTGATTGGAACTTAGGTGCTTGCGCTATCAAGTATTCGCCCAGGGGTGAAACGCCGAAATTTAAGCCCGAGAGAGATGACAACTGGGAGTTTTCTGTGTATTCTCGTTTCTGTGCCCAAATCCTCATCGTAAGAGGGCACCGTCGAAGCGGTTCCGCTGAGTTCTGCCAACGCTTCGATGAACGTCTACCCAGAATGGCAGAAGCGGGGGACCCAATCCCCAAGCTGGGATACGGCTTCTCACTCGAGAAGCCTTGGGGCTAAGTCACTTCGGTGGCCGAGCGAATCCATGCTCGAGCCCGACAGCTCACCTCGTCAGGCAATGGAGGAATTACCAATGGCTAAGAAGATCGTACGTACCGCAGGTGCAACCATCGCAGCAGGTGCTGTTCTGCTCGGCTCGACCGTTCCCGCGAACGCATTTGCACAGATCCCCGCTGCTGCTGATCTGTCCTACGACTACACCAACTACGAGTTCGACTACACCAGCTACAACACCCCCGCAACCACCTACGTTGCACCCCAGGCTCAGGCACAGCAGACCTACGTTGCTCCCGCAGCAGCCGAGGCTCCCGCTGCACCCGCAGTTGAGACCACCTACGTAGCACCCCAGGCTGAGACCCAGCAGGCTTACGTTGCACCGGTTGCAGCTCCGGCACCCGCTGCACCCGCAGCTTCCTCCGGTAACGCATCCCGCGACGCAATCGTTGCAACCGCAATGAGCGGCCTGGGCGGCGCATACGTTTGGGGCGGCAAGACCTTCGGTGCATGGGACTGCTCCGGCTTCACCTCTTGGGTTTTCGCTCAGCACGGCATCAAGCTGACCGCTTTCACCTACGCAATGAAGAACGAGCTGCGCCCGACCTCTAACCCCCAGCCCGGCGACATCGTCTTCCAGAACGGCTACAGCCACGTTGGTATCTACCTGGGCGACGGCAAGATGATCTCCGCTCTGAACCCCACCAACGGTACCATGGTGCACCCCACCTCCTGGATGTCCGTTGATGGCTACTACACCGCTTTCTAAGCCTTAGTGCATAAGAGCTGGGTCTAGCCCAACATACTTCGAAAAGGCGCCTACCCCGCACGGGGTGGGCGCCTTTTGCGTGCCCATTCAGCGCGCAGAATACCGCCGAGAGTGCACGTGCACACTCGGCGGTATGCATTTTGGGGTGTTTCTCTACGGTGTGAGACTACGGGACGAGAGCCTGCAGGAGCTTCTGAGGATTCTGTTCCCACTCGGCGAGCTCCCCACACAGATTGGTCCGTGCGGGCTCCTCCCAAAGTTCGCGGGCTCGCTCGGAGAGAAAGATGCGCTCGCGCTCTAGGACGGAGTGCAGGAAGCTCGTGCGGCCGGTGCGGAACGCCTCATCATCGAAGTGGGAGTACTCGCTACGCACCCCGCGCAGGTAGCGGCGATAGCGCGCCGGCTCGGCAGCCAGAATCGCTATGTCGGCGTCAAGGAAGAACTCAATATCCGCCGGTTCATAGCCCGCCGGTAGATCGGCAGACTCGGGAAGCTCGTGGGTTGCCGTGGCGCGAACCAGGAGGCTCACCATCTGCAGCTCCTGCTCGGTGAGCAGGCCCGCGGTAACCAGCGGCTCCAGGGAGGCGCCCGCCAGCTGTTCGCTACGGCGCTCATCCTCACCCGGCGCGCCCTCGTACACGGCATCGTGGAACCACGCCGCCAGAACCAGCGGCAGGGGAGTAGAACCCTGCGTGCGGTGTGCGTAGAGACGGTCCAGGTCGGTGAGCATCTGCGAAAGGTGCCCGCTGTGGTGGTAGGCGCGGTGCGGCTGCTCCCACGCCTGTAGCAGGCTCTCACCCAACTCAGCCACCTGTTGCTGGAATGTAGCGGGAGCCTTCTCGAGGCGAGGCGCAAACGCCGCCTCCCAGGCGCGAAGCAGGCGCGGGCGAATCTTTTCCGGGCGTTCCTTCAGCGGGATGCGCAGGCCGCTCGCAATGAGCGTACGGGTCAGCTGTGCGCCGCTGAGCTCAATCGCGCCCGCTTGCACCAGCTCGTTGTAGAGGTGCGCCGGAACATCATAGTGGTCGCGGTCGAAGGCACGCTCACTGATGCCCGCCGCTGCGGCGAACTCGTGCAGTTCCGCCAGGGATGCATCGGAGATGAGGTGCGAGAAGACGGTGCCGTGCGCGGGCCAGGTGGGCGGGTCAATGTAGATGCTCATTCGTACATTGTAGGAGTGGTTCTGCCGCCGGGTGCGGGTGTCCTCAGGCGGTGAACACAGGGTGGTGAACACGGGTTGGGGCAGGGGATGGGTGTGGCGCGACTACCGGTGGATGCTGGCGGCTTGGGCGGGCTGTGCCGACTCGCGGTGCGGGGTGCCTTATACTGGATGGGTACGCCCTCGTAGCTCAGGGGATAGAGCACTTCTCTCCTAAAGAAGGTGTCGGACGTTCGAATCGTCTCGGGGGCACACAGAACCGGTAGTCACGCCGGTACGAGAAACCGCCCGTCGCTTGCATTAGCAGGCGCGGGCGGTTTCTCGTCTCCGAGTGAACGAGGGGCGGCCGGGTGACCAAGCGGGTGGGAGCGGGGGAGTAAATGCGGTAGCATGGAATATCGAACGTGTATTCTAGGTAGCGAGGTAGACGATGAGCGATAAGCCCGAACAGCAGAAGCAGTCCTTCACCGAACAGGACGGCCTGTTCGCCGCCGAACTCGTCACCCCCGCAGCACCGGTAGCGGATGATGAGCCGCCCTTCGACCCCTACTACGACGTACCCCCTGCCGAAGACGACTACTACGCGCCTCCCATGGACGCCGCAGTGATGGACGCCCCGATGGTGGAGGCGCCCGCACAGGAGGCACCCGCCGCCCTGCCCACCGGCATGCCCGCCTACGGTACCCCTGCCACCAGTGCCCCTGCTACCAGCGCGCCCGTTCCTGAACCCGGCGTACCCGCAGCCTTCGCCGCCGACCCGCTCGGCGACTTTATGCCGCCCGCCTACCGCGTCGGCGGCTACGGTGAGGACTTCGACCCCGCCGACCCCTACGGCGAACGCACCCACAGCCTGGGCGCCGTGGACCCAGCCTCCCTCACCGCCGGACTCAACGAACGCCAGGAGGAGGCCGTGCTGCACTCCGGCTCGCCCCTGCTCATCGTCGCGGGTGCGGGCTCCGGCAAGACCCGCGTGCTGACCCACCGCATTGCCTACCTGCTCGCTACCCACCGCGCGACCCCCGGCCAGATTCTCGCCATTACCTTCACCAACAAGGCCGCAGCCGAGATGCGTGAACGTATTGAGGCGCTGGTTGGCCCGCGCGCCAAGCACATGTGGATTTCTACTTTCCACAGCTTCTGCGTGCGTGTGCTGCGCCGTGAGGCCGCCGCCCTGGGTCTGAAGTCCACCTTCACGATCTACGATTCGGCTGACTCGCAGCGCCTGCTGAGCCTCATCATTAAAGAGCTCAACCTGGACCCCAAGAAGTTCACCGCCAAGGCCGTGGGCAACCGCATCTCCGGGCTGAAGAACGAGCTGGTCAGCGCCGAGGCGTTCGCCTCCCGCGTGGCCTCCGATAACCCCTACGAGAAAACCATCGCGCAGATTTACACCGTCTACACGCAGCGTCTGCGCGCCGCCAACTCCCTCGACTTTGACGACCTGATTGGCCGCACCGTCTTTTTGCTCAAGAAGTTCCCCGAAATCGCGAACTACTACCGCCGCAAGTTCCGCCACATCCTCGTGGACGAGTACCAGGACACCAACCACGCCCAGTACCAGCTGGTGCGCGAGCTGGTCGGCGCCCACGTGAAGGCGCCGGCTGACCGCGGCCCCTACCCGGACGCCGTGCCCCCGGCGGAGCTGACCGTCGTGGGTGACTCCGACCAGTCCATCTACGCCTTCCGCGGCGCGGATATCCGCAATATTACGGACTTCGAGAAGGACTACCCGAACGCCCACACGATCCTGCTGGAGCAGAACTACCGTTCCACACAGAACATCCTCTCCGCGGCGAACGCGGTCATCGAACGCAACCCCGACCGTCGCCCCAAGAAGCTGTGGACCGCCTCCGGTGCGGGCGCGAAAATCATCGGTTACGTGGCCGAATCCGAACACGCCGAGGCGCGCTTCATCACCCGTGAAATTGACCGCCTGGCGGACGAGCACGGCGTGCAGCCCGGCGACGTTGCCATCTTCTACCGCACCAACGCGCAGTCCCGAACCCTCGAGGACATGCTCATGCGCGCTGGCCTGCCCTATCGAGTGGTCGGCGGTACCCGGTTCTACGAGCGTAAGGAAATCAAGGACGCCCTGGCGTACCTGCGCGCCCTGAGCAACCCCGATGACGACGTAAATGTGCGCCGCATCCTCAACGAGCCCAAGCGCGGTATCGGTGCCAAGTCTGAGTCCGTGGTGGCGGAGTACGCGACCGCACACCGCATCTCCTTCTACGCCGCCGCACGCCAGGCCGCCGATGTTCCGGGCCTGGGCGCCGCCGCCGTGAAGAAGTACGCCGAGTTCGTGCGCCTCATGGATGACCTGGCGCAAATTGCCCGCACTGAACCGGCCGCAACCTGCCTGGAAGCGGTCCTGGAGCAGACCGGCTACCTGGCGGCTCTGCGCGCCTCCAAGGACATTCAGGACGAGTCTCGCGTGGAGAACCTCTCCGAGCTACTGGACGCCATGGTCGAGTTCGAGACCGAGAACCCCGGCGCCGACCTCGAGCAATTCCTCGAGCACGTGGCGCTGGTTGCCGACGCCGACTCGATTCCAAACCGCCCCGCCAGCGCGGAGGGTGAGAGCGCCTCCGCTGCGCAGATTGCCGCCGAGGCGGCCGAGGCGAAGGCCCAGGGTATGGTCACCCTCATGACCCTGCACACCGCCAAGGGCCTGGAGTTCCCCGTGGTGTTCCTGACCGGTATGGAGCACGGCCTGTTCCCACACCAGCGCGCCCTGACCGATGAGAAGGAGATGAGCGAGGAGCGCCGCCTGGCGTACGTGGGTCTGACCCGCGCCATGGAGCGCCTATACCTGACCCGCTCTGAGACTCGCACCATGTGGGGTAAGAGCCAGTTCAACCCGCCCTCGCCCTTCCTAGAGGAGATCCCGGAGGAGCTCATCGAGTGGAAGCGCACCGCCGGTTTCTCGGGCTTCGGTGCCTCCGGTATGGGTGCGTACGGTGCTCGCGGCGGCGGTTCCTACGGCGGCAGCTCCTACGGTGGCGGCTACTCGGGTGGTTCTCGTTCCGGCTACGGCTCCGGTGGCTACTCGGGCGGTGTGCGCTCCGGATACGGCTCGGGTTATGGCTCTAACAGCTATGGATCCCGAGGTTCCTACTCTGATTCCTATGAGTCCCGCCCTGTGCGCCGCTCCGAGCCGTCCACCGCGGATATTAACGGTTCGGCGAGCTACGGGCTGGCGGCGGCTACCGCCTCCTCTAAGGTGACGAACCGTTCCCGCGTGCACCAGAGTAAGGAAATCCCGACCCTGGCGGTTGGCGATACCGTGCGCCACACCAAGTTCGGCGAGGGTCGCGTGCTCGCCGTTGAGGGTAGCGGCGATAAGACCGTGGCGAAGGTGCGCTTCGGTTCAGAGGAGAAGCGCCTGCTGCTGCGTTACGCGCCGCTGGAGAAGGTCTCCTAACGCTGCCCGGTGATAAACGTGGAGGGGCGGGCATCCGATGGTGTTCGCCCCTGCCTTGCGCGCTCCCTTGCGCGTGCTTTAGGTGCATGGCTCCTAAACCTTTTCCCGGCATGCGATACGTGGTGATATCCACCCCGCAATATCTGTGACCTAAGTCGCTAAAATCCCGTATTTCGGGCTCCGTGAGTGCGAGCTCACGCCGAATCCGATAGAGTAGAAACGAGAGAAATTCCCCGCGTCAATGATGCGCGTGCGCCGGGTGCGAGAGACCCCTATCGCACCGTAGCGGGCACATGGGGAATACTCCTCTAATGACCAGGCCGAGCGTACACCGCGCTCGGCACCACTTCGAAGAAGAAGGACACCTGTGGACCTTTTCGAATACCAGGCGCGCGAGCTCTTCGCCAAGCACGGCGTTCCCGTGCTCAAGGGCATTGTTGCGACCACCCCTGAAGAAGCAAAGGCAGCAGCTGAGGAAATTGGCGGCCTGACCGTCATTAAGGCTCAGGTTAAGACCGGCGGCCGCGGTAAGGCTGGCGGCGTGAAGCTCGCAAAGTCCCCCGAAGAGGCTTACGAGCACGCTAAGGCAATTCTCGGCATGGACATCAAGGGCCACACCGTTCACCGCGTGCTGGTCGCCGACGGCGCAGACATCGCTGAAGAGTACTACTTCTCCCTGCTGCTGGACCGTGCAAACCGCTCCTACCTGGCAATGTGCTCGGTTGAAGGCGGTATGGAAATTGAGCAGCTGGCAGCTGAGCGTCCCGAGGCGCTGGCCAAGGTTGAGGTTGACCCGCTGGTCGGCCTGGACCAGGCTAAGGCTGAGGAGATTGTGAAGGCAGCAGGCTTCTCCGCAGAACTGCAGGAGAAGGTTGTTCCCGTCCTCGTCAAGCTGGGTGAGGTCTTCAGCAAGGAAGACGCAACCCTGGTTGAGGTTAACCCCCTCGTTCTGACCCCCGAGGGCACCATCCTGGCCCTGGACGGCAAGGTCTCCCTGGACGACAACGCAGAATTCCGCCAGCCCGAGCACGAGGCTCTCGTGGACAAGTCCGCAGAGAACCCCCTGGAAGCTAAGGCAAAGCAGTTCGACCTGAACTACGTGAAGCTGGACGGCGAGGTCGGCATCGTTGGTAACGGTGCAGGTCTGGTTATGTCCACCCTGGACGTCGTTGCCTACGCCGGTGAGAACCACGGCAACGTCAAGCCCGCTAACTTCCTTGATATTGGTGGCGGCGCCTCCGCCGAGGTTATGGCTGCCGGCCTGGAGATTATTCTGGGCGACGAGCAGGTCAAGAGCGTCTTCGTGAACGTCTTCGGCGGCATCACCGCGTGTGACGCAGTGGCCGACGGCATTGTGAAGGCTCTGGAGATCCTGGGCGACGCAGCAACCAAGCCCCTGGTTGTGCGCCTGGACGGCAACAACGTTGCTGAGGGTCGCCGCATCCTCTCCGAGGCGAACCACCCGCTGGTTGTTCTGGCTGAGACCATGGACTCCGGCGCTGACAAGGCAGCAGAGCTCGCTCACAAGGCGTAATCGCCAGCAAAGGATTTCAAGGAAGTAATATGTCTATCTTTGTGAACAAGGACTCCAAGGTCATCGTTCAGGGCATCACCGGTGGCGAGGGTACCAAGCACACCGCACGCATGCTCGCAGCTGGCACCAACATTGTGGGCGGCGTGAACGCCCGCAAGGCCGGCACTACCGTCACCCACAAGGCAAAGGACGGCTCGGACATCGAGCTGACCGTGTTCGGTACCGTGGCTGAGGCCATGGAGAAGACCGGCGCGAACGTCTCCATCGTGTTCGTTCCCCCGGCCTTCACCAAGGCAGCAGTTCTCGAGGCTATCGAGGCTAAGATTGGCCTCGTCGTCGTCATCACCGAGGGCGTTCCGGTGCAGGACTCCGCAGAGTTCTGGGCAGCTGCTAAGGCATCCGTGGACGAGAACGGCAAGCAGATTACCCGCATCATTGGCCCCAACTGCCCCGGCATCATCTCCCCCGAGGAGTGCCTGGTCGGCATTATCCCGGCGAACATCACCGGTAAGGGCAAGATCGGTCTGGTCTCCAAGTCCGGTACCCTGACCTACCAGCTGATGTACGAACTGTCCGACATTGGTTTCACCACCGCTATCGGTATTGGTGGCGACCCCATCATCGGCACCACCCACATCGACGCTCTGGAAGCTTTCGAGGCTGACCCCGAGACCGAAGCAATCGTCATGATTGGTGAGATTGGTGGTGACGCTGAGGAGCGTGCCGCTGAGTACATCAAGGCTAGCGTGACCAAGCCCGTCGTTGGTTACATTGCGGGCTTCACCGCTCCCGAGGGTAAGACCATGGGCCACGCGGGCGCTATCGTCTCCGGTTCCTCCGGTACCGCTCAGGCGAAGAAGGAAGCTCTGGAAGCAGCAGGCGTGAAGGTCGGTAAGACCCCCTCCGAGGCTGCAAACCTGATGCGCGAAATCTTCGCAGCGAAGTAAACAGCATAGTATTGCGGCAGATGCCGGTAGTCCATGAGGCTACCGGCATCTGTACGTTAAATCAGGTTTTTGAAAATAGTTCAGTGAGCTGAAGAGCCTACTTTGTTATATATATCATGGTGAAAAAGGTGAACAGTCTATGTTAATAGACATATAATAAAGCCCATTGAGCCTAGTCAGGTTGTTATACATATAGGCTCTATCTATATTTCATCACATACGAGGAGAATATTCACTCATGACTCAGCCTATTTCCCGTCGCTCTGTCGCTAAGGCAAGCGTCTGGTCTGCACCTGTTATTGCGGCTTCTGTTGCTGTGCCGGCCTATGCAGCATCTACCAGGAGCGAGGATTCTGACGATAAGCTGACTATCCAGAGCGGTCTGTTTGTCAGCGCTCAGTACGGTGGCGGCTTTGTTGGTTACGCTTCGTCCACCAGCACCGGTCCGATTCACCCGACCACTCCTGAGGCGTACTTCGCATCTTCTTCCAAGCCCGAATCCGACCTGAACTGGGACGATAGCGCTTCCAAGCCCACCAACCCTGACCTGTTTATCAACGGTGAGGGCACCTTTACCCCGGTCAACAACTCCCAGACTGCATCCCCCGGCTCCTACGTGGCATCTAGCGGTTTCTGGTGGTCTGTTCCGACCACTGCACCCAAGACCGGTACCGGCTACGTTGCAGGTTCTACCGCGACCCTGGCTGCCGGGGCAACCTTCGTGACTGATGTTGAGTACACCGTGCCTGCTAGTGCCCTGAACGCTGCTAAGAGCGGTAAGATTAACGGTCAGGCGTGGACCCCCAACGGCCGTGCACTGAGCGGTAGGCTTGCAGAGCTGGTTGCTTCGGCAGGTCAGGCACGCTACCTGTCGGTTGCTCAGGCAGCAGGCAACTGGTCTGCTTCGGTCCCGACCGTGACCCAGAATTCTGATGGCACCTACACCTTCAAGGGTCGTATTACCTTCACTACTACCAAGGCGTACACTCTGAAGCAGACCGGTAACAAGCTGTACGGTCAGGTTGTCATCATGCCCGGTATTGTGTCCTTCAGCCCGGCACAGGGTTGGGTCTCCTACAAGCAGACCTCCAGCATCCAGGATGCAACCATTACCTACTCCGGTAACGGCTATACCGACACTAAGGCGCTCTCTGGCGCTGAGGCTACCACCCAGATTAACCCCTAGTCTGGTTATGCTGTGGGGCCTCAGCTTAACGCCCCGTGGAGTTTTCCCCCACAGCTGCTTGCCCCGTGCTGAGCGGTGTAAGTGCAGAGAGTGATGGAATCCCCCGGTAGATACACTGAATGTATCTGCCGGGGGTTTCTTTGCGCTCAGGCAGTGGCACTTGTCAGACAGCGCCACTCATCAGGCTGCGGCACTCACGGGGGAGTGTAGAGCATACCTGAGCGGCTATATACACTTGTCTAAAGCTTATGTAGAGGATGAGGTTAGCCGACCGTCGTACCGAACGCCAAACCCAGCAGGTAGGTCACAAACGCCGCACCGAAACCAATCAGAATCTGACGGATACCGCGCTTGAGCGGGGACGCACCCGAGAGCAGACCCACCACGCCGCCGGTGAAGCCCAGAGCCGCACCCACAAACAGCAGGGACAGCACCATCGCGAACACGCCCGAGAAACCGAAAATATAGGGCAGAATCGGAATCAACGCACCCGACGCAAAGAACGCGAACGACGCAGCGGCAGCACCAATATCGGTACCCAAAGCCACGTTCTCCTCGCGATCCTCATCCTCGCGGTGAGACAGCGAGGGGTCGCAATCACAATCCAGGTAGCCGAAACGCTCCATCGCACGGTGGTGCGCAGCCTCCGGGTCCATGCCGCGGGCGCGGTAGATGAGCTCCAGCTCGTTCGAATCCAAATCCAAATCGTGTGCAACACGCAGGGTAACCTGGGTCGGCTGGGAGGCATCCAGCAGCTCGCGCTGGGAACGCACCGACACGAACTCACCCGCCGCCATCGACAGCGCACCGGCCAGTAGGCCCGCAACACCCGAGAGCAGAACCATCGAGCTGGATGCGCCCGAGGCGGTAATACCCATAATCAGGGCCAGGTTTGAGACCAGGCCGTCGTTGGCGCCAAAGACCGCCGCGCGGAAGTTGCCCGAGAGCTTCTCACGGCCGCTGGTCGCCAGGGCACGGATAATCTCCTCGTGGATGGCTTCGTCGGCCGCCATCTCCTCGGTTGCGTCCGGGTCCTCGGCGTAGGGGGAGCGGGACTCGGCACGCTGAGCCATCGCCAGAATAAACACCGAACCGAAGTTCTTTGCCAGGAACTGTAGGAGCAGGGACTGCATGGACGGGCGCACATGCACATCCGCGTGCTTACCGAGCATATCGCGCCAGTGCTGCTGGTGACGCTTTTCTGCCTCCGCCACCTGCAGCAGAATTTCGCGGTCGGTACCCTCGGCACGCTTCGCCAGGTAGCGGTAGATGCGTGCCTCGGATTCCTCGTCGGCCAGGTAGCGGCGCCAACGCTTAATCTGCGCCGGGGTCGGGTCGGTAACCGCCCGGTGGCGTGCCGGCTCGCTCTGGAGCATCTCGGTTTCAGCGCCGTGCTCGTAGGGTGCGTGCGTACTCATAAATCCCTTCCGCAAGATGCGGTGCGTGCGGGGTGTCTGGCCCCGCGCGCGCTGATAATGCGTTCAAATCTGTGTTGACCAGTGAACCACTGTAAAGCACTTGGAATCGGAAATCTAGGACGGCTCCACCGGGTGTTGAAGTTCGCCCCAACGTACTTTTGAAAGCCCCCGCGTCGAGGAATCTTCCCTGGTCGAAGTGCCGGAACGATGCGGTTGGTAGGCTACGGGAAAGAGGGGTAGATAGCGCGACGCGGGTGTGCAAACGGGCGGGCGTTCCCACGCAGTGTGTGGGAACGCCCGCCCGAAGGTAAGCATCTATTCCGGCTATGGGCCGGGAGCGCTCAGCCGGCCGGTAGCGGCCGGGATGAATTTAGCGATTATCGCCAGCTTTACTCGGAGATCTCGCCTGCACTGTTCTCGAGGAATGCGCGGATGAACCACTGGAACTTCTCCAGCTCGGCGGTCTGGCCGATCAGCAGGTCCTCGGTGATGGGGTCGGTCTCGCCTGCGAAGGCCAGAGCCTTGCGGTGAGCCTCAATCACGCGGGTGTACACGTCGTTCAGGGCGCGCAGGTGGTCGGTAACGCGTGCGCGGCCAACGGGGTAATCCTCGACGGGGCGCTGTGCGACCAGTGCGCCAGCCAGGCCGTTGGGGGTTGCGCCCAGGGTTGCCATACGCTCTGCGATAGCGTCAACGAACTCGCGAACGGTGTCGACCTGGGGGTCAATCATCTCGTGAACTGCGATGAAGCCGGGGCCGGTCACGTTCCAGTGAGCGTGCTTCAGAATCAGGTGCAGGTCGTTCAGGTCGTGCAGACGAGCCTGGAGGACGTCGGAGAGTTCCTTGCCGGTCTCGAGGGTCAGGCCGGGAGCGGTGTACTTTGCGAATGCCATGATGGTCTCCTTCATGATGCTGTGATGCTTGTAGTCCGGCGGGGAGTGAGTTCTCGCTGAACCGTTGTTATGAGTAAATCAGTTTATGGAGCGGGTGTCAAGTTTATTATGAGTAATTCATAATAAATTGTCATTTTGTGTCATATTGAGCCGGAGGAGGGTGGGAAGCTGCCGAGTATGCCAGCTTTCGGCTATGCACAAAGGGCGAGACGCGTGGTATCTCGTACCGCGCATCCCACCCTTTATGGTGAAGCGTATTCGGTTTTCTGCAGGGCTTCCCGCGTGTGAATCAAACGGTTATGCCAGCGCGCGGATCGCCTCCAGATTCAGCTCCTCGTGGCTCATGCGTGCGGTGCCCAGTTCTGCCGGAACCTCCAGCTCGCCCGGCACCACGATTACGCGCATACCCGCCGCGGTTGCACTGCGCACACCCGAGGGGGAATCCTCGATTGCCACGCACTGAGTCGGGTCAACGCCCAGGCGCTCGGCTGCCAAAAGGTAGGGTTGCGGATTGGGCTTGGGGTGGGTGGTCTCGTCGTTGCCAATAACGACCGAGAATGTGCCCTCGGGTGCGGCATCGGCGGTGCGGCGCGCAATGGAGGTGGTGGCGTTCGTGACGATAGCTGCGGGGATGTGTGCGTCGCGCACCTCGCGCAGGAAGGGCTCGATGCCCGGCAGGAATTCAACCTCTCGGTGGGAAAGAGCCTCGCGCACCTTCGCCACCAGTCGATCGTTAATCTCCTGGTCCGGCAGGTTTACGCCGCGCTCGCGCAGGCGATCCAGGGTGAACTGCATGGACAGGCCCAGGCAGTCGAGGGTGTCCTGCTCGGTCCAGATGCCGCCGAAATCTGCGGTGAGTTCCTGTTTCGCGGCGGCCCAGACGGGTTCGGTGTCAACCAGGGTGCCGTCGTGGTCGAAGAGAATCGCGGCGGGGAGGGTGTTCGTAGTCGTCATCTCTTAAGCCTACCGGTTTATTTCTGGGGCGAGCGTAGGATGGCATCCCCAATTGTTACCAAAAAATCTGTGCCCGCGTTCTGAGGGTTCTTGGCAATAGTGAGCAGGGCATCGGCGACGTCCTCACGTGCAATGGTCGGGATACCCGGAGTGCGCTCGACACTCGCCATGTCAAACACCTTTACCCCGCCCCTGCCGGGCTTATCGGTCAGTCTACCCGGATGTGCACGCGAAATATACGGCTGATATTCGGCGACCAGGGCGTCAGCCTTGACCTTGTCGGTAAAAATGCCGTGCATGATGACCTTGCATACCAGGCGCATGGGCAGGGAGGCGGTTCGTACCGTATCGCCCACGCCGTAGGCGCTCAGCAGAACGCAGTGCTTCACGCCTGCGCCCGTGACCGTCTGCACGATGAGCGGCAGGCGCTCCTGCATGAAGGTGGAGGAGAGAAACTCTCGCACCGTGGCCTTCTGGCCCAGGAGGCTGGCCATGACGTCCTGCCCTGCGGAGGCTGCGGCGAGCCGCTCGGTATCGTTGAGGTCGCCGGGAGTAATCGTGAGGTTCTGGTGTGTTGCCAGTAGTGTGCGCGCCTTATCGGGGTTGCGTACGTAGGCGGTGACCGAGTGCCCCTCCTCGAGGGCTTTGTGGATGAAGAGGCGGCCGGTGCGGCCGGTTGCGCCGAGAACCAGTATTTTCATGTGGGGTCCCTAATCTTTAGCTGTTATGGGAACCTGCAAGCGCCCAATCCGGTCAGTATAGCAATGCGGCTTCGACTGGGGTTTTGGTGGGGGCTTTTGCTTGGGGGCCAAGGGGTGTGGGGCGGGGTGAAAAATACGAAAAAATTTTTTGCAAGAGGCTTGCGAAAAATAGTTGAGTGGAGTAGACTCAAGTTATGTAATGCGAAGGGACGTAGGATAGTCCCCTGAAAGCACGATACGAAAGGACATCATGGATATTAAGTTCACGACCAAGAGTCAAGAAGTTATCTCCGCCGCTAATACCAATGCGCAAACGGCGGGTAATCCCACTATTGAAACCTCCCACATCCTCAAGGCCCTGATGGACCAGCGCGAAGGCATCGCAGTCTCCGTGCTGAAGGCTGCAGGCCTGGATGTCGACGCCATCTCCGAGGCTGCTTCCGCAGAAATCAAGAAGCTGCCCAAGGCATCCGGCTCCTCCGTGCAGAACGCCTCCTTTAGCCGTTCCGCACTTTCCGCCCTGCAGGCTGCGCAGACCCGCGCACAGGGCTTCGGGGACACCTACGTCTCCACTGAAATGATTCTGCTGGGCATCGCCAGCGGAACCGATAGCACCGCTGAAGCAATGCACAAGCTCGGTGCTACCGCAGAGCTCATTGCACAGACCATCCCCAACGTCCGAGGAGACCGCACCGTGGACACCCCCGACCCCGAAGGCACCTTCCAGGCGCTCGAAAAGTACGGCACCGACCTGACCGCCATTGCCCGCGCAGGCAAGCTCGACCCGGTCATCGGCCGTGACTCCGAGATTCGCCGCGTCGTGCAGGTGCTCTCCCGCCGAACCAAGAACAATCCCGTGCTGATTGGTGAGCCCGGCGTCGGTAAGACCGCCGTGGTCGAGGGCCTGGCACAGCGTATGGTTTCTGGCGACGTGCCTGAATCCCTGCGCGGCAAGACCCTCATCAGCCTGGACCTGGGTTCCATGGTTGCCGGTGCTAAGTACCGCGGTGAGTTCGAGGAGCGCCTGAAGGCAGTCCTCGAAGAAATCAAGAAGTCCGAAGGCCAGATTGTGACCTTCATCGACGAGATTCACACCGTCGTCGGTGCTGGCGCATCCGAAGGCTCCATGGATGCGGGCAACATGCTCAAGCCCATGCTGGCTCGTGGCGAGCTTCGCCTGATTGGTGCCACCACCCTGGACGAGTACCGCGAGAACATCGAGAAGGATCCCGCCCTGGAGCGCCGCTTCCAGCAGGTGTACGTGGGCGAGCCCAGCGTCGAGGACACCATCGGTATTCTGCGCGGTCTGAAGGAACGCTACGAGGCACACCACAAGGTGCAGATTGCTGACTCCGCACTGGTTGCCGCAGCAACCCTGTCCAACCGTTACATTCCTTCCCGTCAGCTGCCGGACAAGGCAATTGACCTGATTGACGAGGCAGCATCCCGCCTGCGCATGGAAATTGACTCCGCTCCGGAGGAAATTGACCAGCTGCGCCGCGCCGTGGACCGCCTCACCATGGAGGAGCTGGCTCTTGCTGACGAGACCGATCCCGCATCGGTTGAGCGTCTGGAAGCGCTGCGCAAGGACATGGCGGATAAGAAGGAAGAGCTCGACGCCCTCAACGCCCGTTGGGAGGCCGAGAAGGCAAGCCTGAACCGCGTGGGTGACATCAAGACCCAGATCGACGAGCTGCGTTCCCGTGCAGAGGTTGCACAGCGTGAGGGTAACCTCGCCGAGGCATCCCGCCTGCTGTACGGCGAGATTCCCGCAAAGCAGGCTGAGCTGGAAGAAGCACAGCGCGCCGAGGACCGCGCCAAGAGCGAGTCCATGGTCTCTGAAGAGGTCACCGCAGATGATATCGCCGAGGTGATTTCCTCCTGGACCGGTATCCCCGCAGGCCGCATGATGCAGGGTGAGTCCGAGAAGCTGCTCGAAATGGAGAAGCGCATCGGTGCCCGCCTCATTGGCCAGGAAGCCGCAGTGGTGGCAGTCTCTGACGCCGTGCGCCGCGCCCGTGCCGGTATTTCCGACCCGAACCGCCCGATTGGTTCCTTCCTGTTCCTGGGCCCGACCGGTGTCGGTAAGACCGAGCTGGCTAAGGCACTGGCCGAGTTCCAGTTTGATGACGAGCGTGCCCTGGTGCGTATCGACATGAGCGAGTACTCCGAGAAGCACACCGTTTCTCGCCTGGTCGGTGCCCCTCCCGGATACGTCGGCCACGAAGAGGGCGGTCAGCTGACCGAGGCCGTGCGCCGTCGCCCCTACTCGGTGGTCCTGCTCGACGAGGTCGAGAAGGCACACCCCGAGGTCTTCGACATCCTGCTGCAGGTGCTCGATGACGGCCGCCTGACCGACGGTCAGGGCCGCACCGTGGACTTCCGTAACGTCATCCTGATTCTGACCTCGAACCTTGGTTCGCAGTACCTGGTCAACCAGGACCTGCCCTTCGACGAGCGCTCCGAGAAGGCCATGGAGGTTGTGCACCAGGCATTCCGCCCCGAGTTCCTCAACCGACTGGACGACATCATCATGTTCCAGCCCCTGTCGGCTGAGAACCTGGGTCAGATTGTGGGTCTGCAGGTCAAGAGCATGGCTAAGCGCCTGGAGGACCGCCGCCTCACCCTGAATGTCACCGAGGCAGCCCTCGAGTGGCTGGGCAAGACCGGCTACGACCCGGCATTCGGTGCCCGCCCGCTGCGCCGCCTGGTTCAGCGCGAGATTGGCGACCGCCTGGCTCGCGGCATCCTCTCCGGTGCCATCCACGACGGCGACACCGTGACCGTGGACGTGAACCCGGACGTTGCCAGTGACGGCCTGGTCGTGACCTCCGAGCGCGAGCAGAAGGCTGAGGACTAAACTCAACCGGTTGGCTGGGCGGACTTAGCCTGTGGCTGACTCCGCGAGTTCGAAACCGCAAGAAATAGGCTGTGGGGTACCCTCGAAAGGAGGTGCCCCACAGCCGTTTAACGCGTTAGAACCGCGCTGACTGCATTAGTACACAGAGCATTGAGGAGAAGAATGGACCGCTGGACTGACCACCAGAACTTCGCCGCCGCCGGTGAACAGCGCGAAGAAATTGCCTCCGTGCACAGGGCCGCGATTCGCTCTATCCAGCGGGTCGTGGCGGACACCGCCGAACCCCACGACGAGAGGTATGCCGCCGAGGGCATCGCTCGCCTACTCAAGGAGGGTAAGGTTCTCGTGCTGACCGGCGCCGGCGTGAGCACCGAGTCCGGCATCCCCGACTACCGCGGCCCGGGTGGGTCCCTGCACGACCATCGTCCCATGACCTACCAGGAATTCCGTTACGATGATGCCGCCCGTCAGCGCTACTGGGCGCGCTCCTACGTGGGTTGGCGCCGCATGCGCCGCGCCCAGCCGAACCGCGCTCACTACGCGCTCGCCGAGCTCGAGCAGCTGGGCGCTATCAATGGCGTCATCACGCAGAACGTGGACGGCCTGCACGCCCGCGCCGGAAGTCACAATCTGCTGGCGCTACACGGCGACCTATCGCGCATCGTCTGTCTGGACTGCGGTCAGGATGAGGGCCGCGAGAGCCTGGACGCGCGCCTGGACGCCGCGAACCCCGGCTACCTGGCGCGCCTTGAAGACGAAGACCTGCGCGTAAACCCCGATGGTGACGTGGAGCTGGACCAGCAGTACATCCAAGATTTTCGGATGGTGCCCTGCCTGGGGTGTGGCTCGACCCGCCTCAAGCCGGATGTGGTGTACTTTGGCGAGTCCGTGCCCGCCGAGCGCAAGGCGCGCAAGGACGCCATGCTCGCCGAGTGCTCGGCGCTGCTGGTGGTGGGTTCCTCGGTGGCGGTGATGAGCAGCTACAAGATTGTGCTGGAGGCCCTGCGTGCCGGCAAACCGGTGGCAATCATCAACGGCGGCCCGGGCCGTGCGGATACGAAGGCCACCTTCCTGTGGCGCACCGGGGTGGGGGAGGCCCTGGAGCTCATGCTTGATGCGATTGACAGCTAGGCTCTCGATGGTCCGGCCGCTGCGACCACCCGCCCGCGGTTGTGTTGCAATTCATTGCAAATACACCCTTGACTGGTGAAAATACCTTGGAACCCGGGGCTAGAATGAGGGAATGGACATTCGAAACACTATCACTCGCTTCGGTGCCACGGCCCTCATCGGTTGCGGTTTGGTTGTGACCGCCATCCCCGCCACCTTCGCTCAGAATGACGGCGAGACCGTCACTCACGAATACCAGGACCGTGCCGCCTCCCACATCTCCGAGGTCTGGTACAAGGGCGAAACCCTCGAGATTTCCGGCGAGGGCTTCCTGACCCAGGACCGCGCCTCCGGCTCGACCATCGCCATTAAGCTCAACAAGGGCGCCATTAAGATCGACGGTAAGGACTACCTCGAGGTAACCGCCAACGATAAGGGCGAATTTACCGTCTCGATTCCCTGGCAGAGCGACCTGGAAGATCGCGTCTCCGTTGACGTCTACCTGCTCTCCGGCTCCCTGAAGGATAATGACACCGCTCGCGGCGGCAAGGCAGCCACCGTGAAGATTGAGGCTCGTTCCGTGGCCCCCGAGAGCCCCAGCGCCTCGGCAAGCGTTTCGGCAAGCGCTGAGCCCTCCGCATCCCCCAGTGCTACCGCCGAGCCCTCTGCATCCGCCAGCGCTACCGCCGAGCCGAAGAAGGAATCCAAGGCTGATTCTTCTGCCAGCCCCTCGGCATCGGCTACCGCAGCTGACGAGACCGTCGCCTCGGTGGATGCCGAGGTGAAGAACCGTGCCGATGAGAAAGCCTCCGCTTCCGCCTCGGTGAGCCCGAGCGCCACCGCATCGGCTTCTGCGTCTACCGTTGTTTCTCCCTCTGCCTCCGCTGAGGTAAAGAACGAGAAGAAGGCCGACCAGAAGGTATCGACCGCTAAGAACGACCAGAAGGCCGAGCAGAAGGACGGTTCCCAGCAGGCTCCCGCCGCGCAGGATCAGCTGGGTGGCTCCTCGAGCGTCCAGGCCCCCGCAACCGAGCAGCCTTCGCCCGAGAGCACCCGCTTCGCTAACTGCTCCGAGGTCGCCGCCGCGGGCCTGGCCCCCATTCCTTCGAGCCACCCGGACTTCCGTAAGCAGTTCGATGCCGATAATAACGGCCTCGGCTGCGAGGTTGTCGACAGCGGCTCCTCCTCTAACGGTGGTTCCTCCTCGAGTGGCAGCTCCTCCTCGCAGGACAATCTCGGCTCCAGCGGATCGGGCGCCCAGGACCGTCTCGGCTCTTCCTCGTCGAGCGCCTCTCTCTCGAGTCGCGCGCAGCGTTCCTCGCTGGCTAATACCGGCGCCTCGAACGTGTTCACCGTGGCCGGCCTGGGAATGGTGGCCGTCGGCTTGGGTGTTGCGGGCGTGACCTCTGTGCTCCGTCGCAAGAACTCCTAAGTTTAGAGTTTAGGAATCCGGTGCTCCGGGCATCGGATGCGTTGTTCCAGGATTCCCCTCGCTCGCCTCGCGGGCGTGGGGGATTCTGCGTTTAACGGGGTCCCGAGCGGTAGGGCGTTGAGTGGGTTTACGGACGGAAAACCGTCTAAACTAACGCCCGGATTCCAAGGCGCCGGTAGCGTTCGAATTCTTTGAATATGCGATTGATTCTTCAACTCGCCCCTCAAGAATTCTTCAAGAAGGGCCCATTAAGTGAGTCAGCTCATGTTAAATCGGCATCATGCACCCCGATATTGTCAGGTTCGGTCGTTAGAATGGGGGGCATGAGCATTCGAAACAACATCGCACGCATCGGTGCCACCGCCCTGATTAGCTGTGGCCTGGTTGCTACTACCGTCCCCGCTACCTTCGCTGACGAAGCTGCACAGGAGATTTCCTTTACTTACGCAGATTCCGCACGCCTCATCACCCCCGACACCTGGGTTGAGGGTCAGGGCCTGACCATCGTGGGTGAGGGTTTCAAGACCGCTGACGGCGCTTCCGGCTCCGTGCTGGCCCTGAAGCTGAACAAGGGCGCAGTGAAGATTAACGGCCAGGACTACCTGGAGATTCACGCCGACGAAGCCGGTAACTTCAACGTCACCGTTCCCTGGCAGAGCGAGCTGCAGGGCCAGGTCTCGGTTGACCTCTACCTGCTGTCCGGTTCTCTGAAGGATGGTGACGTGCCCCGCGGCGGCAAGGCTGCAACCGTGACCATTAAGGCCGCCGCTAACGAGTCGCTGCCCACCCCGGCCCCGAGTGAGTCCACCGAGCCCACCCCGGCCCCGAGCGAGTCCACCGAGCCCACCCCGGCTCCGTCGGAGGCTTCTCCTTCGGCTAGCGCCTCCGAGGAGCCTTCTGCTCCCGCCGTTGAGGACGCCAAGGAGACCAAGCCCGCCGAGGATCAGAAGTCTGAGGACCAGAAGTCTGACGAGCAGAAGTCCGAGGACCAGGCCGCTCCCGAGGGCGACCACGCTGAGGGCGATTCCGCAGCTCCCAAGAGCTCCAAGGATTCCGATAACCTCGTGATGGGTTCCTCCGGCAATGACAACATGGGCTCCGGCTCCGGCGACAACATGGGCTCCGGTTCCTCCAACGCATCTTCCAAGAGCTCTTCTTCCCTGGCTAAGACCGGTGCATCCGGTGCGATGACCGCTGCAGGCCTGGGTCTGATTGCTCTGGGTGCCGGTGGTGCAACCATCGTGGCAACCCGCATGCGCAAGAAGGCATAAGTACATACTGAATTCTAGGGTTACTCCCTAGAAACCCGAGTGGGGCTCCCTCTGATGTAGAGGGGGCCTCATTTGTTGTATCCGGGCGCGGCTGACCGCCTCACTGCGCCCCGGTAATTGAAAAAACCTTAAAGGTAAAATGCTCTGACCAGTCATTTAATCGGTGTTTGCGAAGACATAAGTGAGAATTACAGAGCGCACAGGCGTGACACAGCTTCGGACGGGATTCTAGAAACCAAGCAGAACACGTAGGTACTCAAGCCGGAGCCGAGAACAGACGGCTCGGGAAGCTGGAAACCTACCCCACGACCTGGAGCACCCCATGACAATCCTGACCATGGCGATTGCAGACGCCCTCGCGATCGCAATCCTGTGCACCCTTTACCTGGTGCGTCACCGCAACCGCGAAATGATGATTTCCTACGCGGTCATCAACGCCGGTATCTTCACCGTCTCGGTGGCCCTGGTCTCGGCGGGTTCAAACGCCTCGGCCATGGGCATGGGCCTCTTCGGCGTTCTGTCGATTATTCGACTGCGCTCCACCGCCCTGAGCCAGCGAGAAGTCGGCTACTACTTCGTAGCACTCTCGGTCGGCATGATCGCCGGTATCAACATCAGCCCCGCGTACATCGCCTTCATCCTGATGGCGGCCCTGGTGGCTCTCATCGCAATCCTGGATGCGCGTAGCGCCCCCGCGGTCAAGGGACAGACCCAGACCGTCACCGCCGATCGCGCGATTAGCGATGAGGAAGAGCTCAAGGCTTACCTGGGCAAGCGCCTGGGCTACGCCATCACCTCGGTCAAGGTGACCGAGCTGGACCTGGTGAACGACCTGACCCGAGCTACCATCACCTACCAGCCCAAGGAGACCACCGAGGGCGGCACCCCCGCGGCGGCGGAGGCAGCAGCACCGCAGGTAACCGCAACCCGCCAGCCCGCGGCAACTCAGCCGGTAGCGCCCACCGCCGAGGCGTACGCCACGCTGGATACCCGGATGATGCCGCTCCAGCGGACTCCCGTCGCTAAGTAAGCCCGGTAGGCGCCACCCCAAAATCTAAAATCCACGACAGACTCACTACTCCCGCCGCCTTCGACGAATCGAGGCGGAACCCCAGAAGGATAGGACCATGACGAACGCAGCCGCAAACATCATCCCCGCAGAGTGGAAGAGCATCAGCCTCGAAGCCATGAACGAGAAGGCAGCCATGCAGACCCGTGTGGACCGCAAGTACATCGTCGATGCGGAAACCGCCGCGAAGGTACTCTCCACGCTTGACGCAGACGCCTCCGTCATGGAGATCAAGGGCCAGCGCGACTTCGCCTACGACTCGGTCTACTTCGACACCCCGCAGATGCAGAGCTACCACTCGGCAGCCTACAGCCGCGACGATACCTTCAAAATCCGTACCCGTAGCTACCTGGACTCGAAGCTGACCTTCCTGGAGGTCAAGACCGACGGCGAGCAGGACATGACCGTCAAGAAGCGCATCCCGTACACCTTCGAGAAGCGCGATACGCTCACCGCGGAAGGCCACGAGTACATCACTGCGGCACTTGGTGACATCCTCGCGGGCCCCGTGCACAAGCTGGAGGCGGTCCTGACCACCGGGTACCGCCGTACCACGGTCTTCCTGCCGCAGAGCGAGAAGAACCCGGTCGCCTCCCGCATGACGGTGGACACCAACCTGACCTGGACCCCCATGTCCGAGAACATCCTCATGGCGGGCGTGAACTACCGTAACTTCCACGGCAACCTGGGCGGCACCACCTACGGCCTGCCGAACACGGTCATCATCGAAACCAAGTCGGGTGTGGAGCCCTCCGTAGCGGATCAGCACCTCTGGGATGCGGGCATCACCCCCTCAAAGATTTCCAAGTTTGCAACCGGCATGGCGGCGCTGAACCCGCAGCTGGCAAGCAACAAGTGGGAAGAAACCCTGAAGAACTGGATGCACCTGGAACCGGTCAACGGCACCCGTCCCGACGTGGATACGCTGACCGAGGAAGACTACCGCAAGCTTCTGACCGAATGTTACGCGGCCGCTTAGGGCCGTCACCCCGGATGCGCGGGTAGGGTAGCAGGCTCTACCCGCGCGGATGGAACCGGATCCTGACCAGACATAGTCCTGACCGGGCGCAGGCACCAACAGGATTCGCTAAGAGTACGCCTGACCCCCCCCAAAGACTTACCCGAAAACCGCAGCGGCACTACATAGTGCTTGTGAACCACGAAGAGGAATACCGTGAAAAAGAGCAATATGATCAAGAGTGCAACCTCCATTACCCTCCTGGCGGCCCTGGCCCTGACCGGCTGTTCGGTAACCTCGGCATCGAACACCAGCGCGACGAGCGCCATCAGCACCTCCACCTCGAGCGATTCCGACACCAAGTCGAAGACCGCCGATTCCTTCTCCACCGACGTGAAGAACGGCGCGAAGCTCGCCGAGGACACCCACTACTCCGCGAAGGATCTGACCTGGGATTCCTCCAGCGAGGTCACCATCGATCTTTCTAACCCGACTGCGACCGACGGCGTGACCGTCAGCGATGGCGTCATCACCATCACCAAGGCGGGTAACTACCACCTGAGCGGCACCTATAGCGGCCAGGTCAAGGTTGAGGCAGCCGACAGTGACATGGTCCGCCTGATCCTGGATAACGCGACTATCACCAACTCCACCGGCGCGGCCATCAACGTGGTTGAGGCGGACGAGGTCGTTATCTACACCGCCTCGGGTAGCACGAACACCGTCTCTGACGGCTCCTCCTACTCCGATACCGCCAGCGGCAGCCCCGACGCAGCTATCTACTCCAAGAGTGACCTGACCCTTGCCGGCGAGGGCACCCTGAAGGTTGAGGGCAAGTACGAAGAGGGTATCCACACCACGGATGGCCTGGTCATCGCCTCCGGCACCCTGGAGGTGACCGCCGCGAACACCGGCATCAAGGGTAAGGATTACGTCGATATCCTGGACGGTACCGTAACCGTGACCGCAACCAAGGACGGCATCAAGGCTACCAATGACACCGACGGCAACCGCGGCTGGGTACGCCTGAGCGGCGGTACCGTGAACATCTCCGCCGGTGACGACGGCTTCAAGGCCGAGCGCGTGCTGGAGATTTCGGGCGGTACCCTGAACATCACCGAGTCGAACGAGGGTATCGAGGCGCAGTACATCAACATCCTGGACGGTACCGTGAACGTGACCAGTTCCGATGACGGCATCAACGCCTCGTACAGCACCACCAGCACTAGCTCGACCGGTACCGAGTCGGCTTCGACCTCCACCACGCAGACTACCCAGACCAACCAGACTGCCCAGAGCAACCAGACCGCGCAGAATACCCAGAGCGGCCAGCCGGCACAGGGTAATGCAGCGCAGGGCGGTCAGGGCGGTCAGCCCCCGGCAGGTGGCCAGGCGCCCTCCGGTAACATGGGTCAGCCCCCGGCCGGTGGCGGCGGTGGCATGGGCGGTGGCGGCGGCACCTTCGAGGTTGTCGACGCGACCATCAACATTGCCGGTGGTACTGTCACCGTGAACGCGAACGGCGACGGCATCGACTCTAACGGTACGGCAACCCTCTCGGGTGGCACCCTGGTCGTGAACGGCCCGTTCACGGGCGGTAACACCTCGCTGGATACCAACGGCGACCTGCTGCTCAACGGTACGACCGTGGTTGCGGGTAACTCCGGCGACATGTTCGAGGCGCCCGCATCCTCCTCCACCAGCGGCTACGTGAAGCTGACGAATCTGTCGAATGTCAGCAGCGGCACGACCATTCAGGTGGCCGATTCCTCGGGTAAGGTGGTGGCCAACTACAAGGTGACCAACTCCAACACCGCACTGATCCTGGTTTCCAGTGCCAATATCACCAAGGGCCAGAGCTACACGGTGTACACCACGACCGATAGCGTGGATGCCTCCAGCACTTCCGTGGCCTCGAACGCCACCTCGCTGGGTAGTTTCACCGCAAGCTAGGGCCCGGAACTTGGGAATCCCATAGACCCCGCGCCGGAGGTCATGACCGGTGCGGCTGATTCTCTCGATGCCGGTCTTGTGAGTGAGCCGCCCGAGAGACACGAACCCCGCTTCGAAGCTGAGTATGCCTTCGACGCGGGGTTCCGTGCGTGGAGAGCCGAGAGCGAGAAAAATAAAACGGATGTTCTGGTGCATAGGGGTGCTCCGCTCCGTAAAATACGTGTTGCAGAGCGCGACATTGAACGTCAAAACAGGGTACTCTATAGTGTAGTAAAGACTGTAGAACGATCCGAGGGAGGGCGTGCCCCGCGCGCCCGTAGCTTCGGACAGGATGAAAGAGGGGGTCACGCCATGGGGCGCGGCCGTCAGAAGGCTAAAGCAACAAGGCAGGCTCGGGAGATGAAGTACTTCAGCCCCGAGACCGACTACAGCGCTCTCGAGCGTGAGCTCAGCAGCGCGAAGAATACCAAGTCCTCCGATTCGTCCCGCCGCCGCTATGACGACGAGGACGACTACTCGGCATACGCTGAAAAGTACGCTTCCTACGAGGATGAGGCATAGGGATACGCGGAATGATTCGGTAGGTATCGACCGAGCGTATTCTACAGATGATGAACCGGCTTGAGGCCCCGCACGGGGTGCTCAGCCGGTTTTTTCGTGCCCTCAATACCCCAAGCCGAGAGGGCGAGCCCCGGGAGGAGCGCGGATAAGGGGACGCGTAACCGAGAAAAACACGAAGGAGACCGCTCCGCCGGAGGCTTCGAAAGACGGAACACCCCTGCATAAAATAATTTCGGCTGAATAAGCATACATAGCTGAGGCACAGCTTAGTCATGCCTGGCACTGAGAGTACACGGGCAATCTAGAGTCATGAATAACGAACAGAACATGACTCAGAACAGCAACCAGACCACCCAGGCCGCGGCAGAACAAACCGCCGCAGAGCAAGCCGCAGTAGAACAGAAGCTAGCCAAGAAGAAGCTCACCCGCCGTATCTTTATCGGAGGCGGCCTCGGCGCGCTCGCCGTTGTCGGCGGCGGCGCGGGCTGGGCCTACAACCGCTACCTGGCAGAGCACACCGAGATCGAAGATACCACCGCCTACGAGGCGGCCGCGGCCCAGGCGAACGCCTCCGCATCCGGCTCCGCCACCGCAAGCCCCAGCGAACTGACCGGGGTGAAAATCGATGGCCAGAGCCTCACCGCTAACGAAGGCTCGATTACCATCACCTCCACCACCACCGGTAGCGGCTCCGACGCGGTTGTTTCCTTCGTCGCGGACATCAAGCTCGATAACGCGACCCTGCTGCGTAGCGCCTTTGCGAACAACAAGTTCGGCCAGAACATCATTGATACCCCCTCGAATATCGCCTCGGAGCACAACGGTATCTGGGCCATTAACGGCGACTACTACGGCTTCCGTACCACCGGCATCGTGATCCGAAACGGTGTTGTCTACCGGGACTCCGGTGCACGTGAAGGCCTCGCCTTCTACCGCGACGGCTCCGTCAAGCTCTACGACGAAACCGCAACCAACGCCCAGACCCTCGTCAATGAGGGCGTGTGGAACACCCTCTCCTTCGGCCCGGCCCTGGTGAAGGATTCCGCCATCGTGGATGGCATCGACAGCGTTGAGGTGGACACCAACTTCGGTAACCACTCGATTCAGGGTAACCAGCCTCGAACCGGTGTGGGTGTGCTCGGCGCCAACCACCTGGTCTTCATCGTGGTCGATGGCCGTTCCACCAACTATTCGCGCGGCGTAACCATGACCGAGTTCGCGCAGATGTTCAAGGACCTGGGCTGCGTGAGCGCCTACAACCTGGACGGTGGTGGCTCATCCGCCATGGTCTTCAACAACCAGCTGGTCAACCGCCCCCAGGGTGGCACGAAGGAGCGTGGAACCAGCGACATTCTCTACATTGCCGGGAGCGCATCATGATTATTCTAATTCCCGCATATAAGCCTGACCAGTCTCTTGTCCGTCTTGCACACGCTCTAAAGGCGCAAGACGCGAGCGCAGAGATCCTCGTGATTGACGATGGATCCAGCAGCACCTATGCGCCAATTTTTGCCGAGCTACACCTGGATGGAGCCATCGTTCGGACCCACCCCGTCAACCGAGGCAAGGGCGCGGCCCTGCGTACCGGCATCGAGTGGGCCCAGACCAATCGCCCCGGCGAAATTCTCGTGACCGCGGATGCGGACGGCCAGCACCTACCCCAAGATATCTTCCGAGTGGGTGTGCGCGCCGAGAGCCTGGCCGCCTCCGGACAGCGGGCCATCGTCCTGGGTGTGCGCACCCTACCCGACCCGGATGCGGGTGAGGAAGGCACCAGGGTTCCGCTGCGCTCAAAGGTCGGCAATAGCGCAACCGTTGGGTTCTTCGCCCTAGCCACCGGAAAGCACGTGGCCGATACGCAGACCGGGTTGCGTGCCTTTACTCCGCAGATCCTGGACTGGCTGCTACAGATTCCGGGTGATAAGTACGAGTACGAGTTCTCCATGCTGCTGCGCGCCACGCGCGCCGAGGTGGAGCTGGTGCAGGTACCCATCGTCAAGGTGTACGAGCCGGGCAACCCGACCAGCCACTTCAGGCCCCTGCAGGATTCGGCCCGTATTTACGCGCCGCTGCTGCTCTTCCTGGCCTCCTCGTTTGTGACCGGGTTCCTGGTGGATGCGCTCGCGCTCTTCGCGCTCGTGGCTCTGGGGGTTCCGCTCCTGGGGGCAGTGGTGGGGGCACGCGTCATCTCGGCGCTGACGAACTTCACAGTCAATCGCATAATTATGCATGATGGGGGCTCAATGCCCTCGACCTCCTCCTCGCTGGTGCGATACGCGACGCTGGCGGTGTGCATCCTCGCCGCCAATGCGGCCCTCATGGAAGCCCTGACCGGGCTGGGCGCGTCCCTGCTGGTGGACAAGATTCTGACCGAACTCATCCTGATTCCGGTGAGCTTTGCGGTTCAGCGCCGCTGGGTGTTCGCGGATAAGCCCTCGCAAGAATCCGGCACGCGGAAGGCCGACTCCACCCGGATCCCCGCGGGCCGGGCACAGGATCAGGCTCACGGTGGCTCGTACCGGGGTGTGGCCCGGGAGCAGGCGCCTGTGGTTCTACGCTCCGGCGGAGTGTCTCCTTCTGGTCTGCGCGCCCTCAGCTACGAATCGGCTCGACTGGAAGCTGCCGGCCTGCGCGGCTCGCGCACCCGGTCCACCTAGACCGGTTGGCCCGTTTCGGTAGCCAACCGGCGCTGGACGGATTACCGTTCGAGCCCTCAGCCTCTCCCGCTCGTTAGTCGTGAGGACGGCCGGGAGATATCAAACCGCACCCGATGCGTGCGGTGTTCTGTTCACGCAAAGCCCCCACCGGGACGTATCCGGCGGGGGCTTTGTGATTGTCATTCTTTGAGGTTTCCCGCGGCTAACGCCGCCGGAAGACTGAGGGGTGAGAGCTCACCGAATTACTGACCGGGAATCAGGCCGTGCGGGGTGATCAGGAACGGCGGGTTGTGATTCGTGGTCGGGTTGGTCACGTAACCGGTGCGAGCCGCACGGGTCGGGTACTTCGGTGCACGCTTGGGCTTGGGGTGCGCCGGGGTGGCGTTTTTACCCTGCAGGACCTCAAGAGCGCTCGCGGCGTTCGCGATGCCCGCACCGCATGCGTTCACATCGCAGGTCAGCGGCTTTGCGCTCTGCTTGAGAACCTGCTTTGCACGATCGGCGGTCAGCGAGGGATCCACGGACTTCATCAGGGCGATGATGCCGGCCACCTGGGGAGCCGCCATGGAGGTGCCGTCGTACTCGGTGTAGCCGGCACCGGTGGATACGGTGGTGCCGAGGTCCACGGTAGACATGATGCCGTCGCCGGGGGCGCTCACATCAACGATCTTGCCGTAGTTGGAGAAATCGCTGCGCTGACCCTTCTGATTCGTGGAGCCAACCACAATCGAACCGCCGCAGTTTGCGGGGGCAATCTTGGAGGTGTCCTGATCGTCGTTACCGGCGGCAACCACCAGAATGGCACCACGCTTATTCACCTCGGCAATGGCCTTAGAGTAGGTCGCGGGGCAAGTACCCTCGCCACCGAGGGAGAGGTTGATGATCTGGGCGGGGTGGGTGTTGGCGGGCACGCCTTCAACGGTGCCGCCCGCGGCCCACACCATAGCATCCGCGATATCGGAGTCGTAGCCGCCGCACATGCCCAGGGCACGCAGGGGCAGAATCTTGGCGTTGGGAGCCACGCCCGCGATGCCGCGCTTGTTGTTCATGATTGCGGCGATGGAACCGGCCACATGGGTGCCGTGCCAGTTCGACTCGCTTGCCTCAGAGTCAGCGTTGCAGACGCCTGCTTCTTCCCAGTTACCCTGGTCGGTGGGGTCGGCGTCGCGGCCGTTGCCGTCACGGGCGATGGAGGGCTCGGTGATGAAGTCGTAGCCGGGCAGAACGTTCGCGTCGAGGTCCGGGTGCTTGACGATGCCGGAGTCAATCACAGCAACGGTCACGCCGGAGCCCTGGGTGGTGGCCCAGGCCTCGGGAGTGGAGATGCCCTTGGCATCGTGCAGGTTCCACTGCTGGGGGTACAGGGTGTCGTTCGGGGTAACGGCCGCCTGGGTCTTCGAAGCGCTTGCGGCCTTGGCCAGGGTGCTGGTGGCCTGGCGGCGCGCGCTGGAGCGGCGCATCAGGTCGGGCTCGACGGAGGCGACGGAGGCGTTGGAGCTCAGCGCCGCCATGTACTTCTCCGCCTGCTCTGCGGTGAGCTTGGAAGAAGTGGTCACCACGGTTGCCTTCTGGGAGGTGGTGCGCACGTAGTTGGTTTTGACATTGAGCAGGTCGTCGATCTTCTGCACGTCGGCGGTGATGCCGGAGTAGAGGGAATCGCTCCAGGTGGCAACATGGGTGCCCGCGGGGCTTGCCCAGTTGATGCCGCCGGCGTTCAACGCGTCATCGGTGTAGGTGATGACGAAGCGGTTGAAACCTGCCTTCTGCTGATCGGAGCTGAGGGAGGAGATGGTCGTGTGTGCTGCGGCGCGAGCTGCGTTGCTGGTCTGGGCGGGAGCCGCGAAGGTTGCGGGTGCGCCCAGGGAGGCCACGAGTGCTGCGGCGGTTCCCATGCTCAGTGCGACGCGTGCGATGCGGCGCGAGGAGGGATGAGTGGTAAAAGACATCGGGGTCCTTTGCATATGTGAGTGCCGGAAGCGGCAGTTGGTGAGGATGACCCACTCACATAAATGCACTTTTCGGAAAACATTTATATTTCTTTGTGTGCCGCGTTGGCAGTGCGGTAACGGAAAGAAAAATGCACATTACTGCATTAATGTGCAATGTTTTCTAGGCCCCTGGAGGAGTTTATTTCGGAAGTGGTTTATGCGGTGAGATATTGCTATCCTAGCACCTTTCCCTCATGGCAAAGCTCCAAAAACCGGGAATGTGGCACAGCTAATGTATTTTTTTGATTTTGGGATAAAAATAAAGAATTGCCTAGTCAAGACAATATTGAGAGATTAAAGTAAAGATTTAGATATTCCTCATCCCGGCATAAATAGTTGTATAGCAGAATTGATATTTTAGGAATAAAGTATCGCATTATCGCAAGCACCATTCCGCCGGGTAGTGCATGAACACCACCTGATGGCTCGTGACCTGAGGGGACCGAGAGCCCCGAGAGCGCGGGGTGTTAGGTTGGGAACGGCAAAGGCGGGGCTCGGTGAAGGATCCTTCACCGAGCCCCGCCTGATGCCCAACCGGGCTTACGGGATGAAGCGCTTAAAGTGCTCGTCCAGAAGGTAGAGCCCGCCCGATGTGGGCGGGCTTAGCTCACCAGGGTGAGCTCGCCGGCCTCACGGGGCTTCTGCACGGGGGAAGTCACCGTGTAGTCCCCATCCTGCTGGGAGTCCCCGTCGTCGCTCAGGTCGTTCGCATCCTGCGACTGGGTGCCGGATTCCTCAGAGGAATCTGCGTCGGCCGAGACGGCATCGGGGTTGATGGGGTCTGCGTTATCGTTGGTCATCGTAGCCGGCTCTTCGGCGCTATCCGGGGCCTGCCCGCCCTGAACCTCAACGGAGGTGTCCTGTGCATCAATATCGGACAGGGCCGTGCGGTGGGCGGAGGTAATTACCCTGGAGGTGTAAATGGTGCGCGGGCGGCTAAAGGACATCTTGCCCTGCGCGTCCAGGTTGCCTACGTACTGAGCAATCTTGCGGCTACTGATGATACCGCGTCCGCAGTAGCCCTTGTCGCACTTAATCGGGTTGGCCGCGGCGTTGAAAGCGGAGCTGTAGACCTTCTGGCGGCTGACGTTTGCGCCGTTCACAAACTGCTGAGCCAGGATACCGGACACGTGCGGTGCCGCCATGGAGGTGCCGCTCCTGTAGACGTAGTTGTACTTGCCGTTGGGGCGGTTGATGCTGTCAATACCCAGAGAGAGGATATCGGTACCCGGGGCAGAGACGGTAACGGTCTTGCCGTAGTTCGAGTCCGATGCGCGGGTGCCATTCTTGGTGCTGTTACCCACCGCGATGACGCCCTTGCAATTGGCCGGAGCAAACTGCGAGGCATCAATCCCGGCGTTGCCGGCGGCTGCGACCACGATAGCGCCCTTAGAGAGCGCGAAATTAATGGCCTTCTGGTAGGCGTTGGGGCATGCTCGAACGCCGCCCAGGGACAGGTTGATAATCTGTGCGGGATGCTTATTATCGGGAACGCCGTTGATGTGACCGCCCGCCGCCCACATGATGGCGTCGGCGATGTCCGAGGTCTGACCACCGCATCGACCGAGCACGCGAATCGGCTGGATGGCGGCCAAGTCAGAGACACCTGCAATACCCTGGCGGTTCTGGCCGCGTGCGGCGATGATGCCGGCAACGTGCGTGCCGTGCCAGGTTGAAATCTGCGCGTTCTGCATGTCGCCGCAGAGGTTGAAGGGAGCCTGATCGCCCTCGTCGGTGGGGTCGGCGTCGCGGCCATTGCCGTCGCGGCCGCTCACCGGATTGCTAATGAAGTCGTAACCCGGCACTAGAGAGTGGATGAGCTCGGGGTGGCGGGTGTAACCGGTATCAATCACCGCAACGGTCGTCTTCAGGCCGCGATACAGGCGCGCGTTGCCGGTGTTGCCGATGCCGACGGTGGGGTTGGTGAGGTTCCACTGCTTGGAATACAGGGGGTCGTTGAAGACGAAGGTGCTTTCGACCGCCGGGTAGTTGACGTAGTCGGGCTCCACGGAGGCCACGTTGGGGTTGGAAGCCAAACGGTCCATGAACTCCTGGGCCTGCTGCTTATCCAGCTTCTTGGAGGTCTGGACAATTGCGTCGTTGGAGGTGGTGGTGCGGACAACCCCGCCGCTGGTTTCGAGGGAAGCCGCGGAGGAGTCGATTGTCTGCTGGATGCCGCTGTCCAGGTCACCGGGGGTTACTCCTCCGGCCACCTCGGCATCTCCGCTACGCTCCTCGGCTCGCTGCTTTGCATCGTCGGTGTAGGTGACGATGAACTGGTCAAACTTCTGCTGGGGAAGGGAACCGGGAGCGGCACTTCGCGGAGCACCCTGGGGCGATCCCGCGTTGGTGGGAACGCTAAAGGGGGAAGCGGGAGTGGTAGCTTCGGTCTGGTCGGCCTGAGTGGCATCCTCGTGGGGCGCCTGCGCAAGGGCTGCAGGAAGGTTGCCGCCGAAGATGAGGGAGCCTGTGGCCAGCAGGGCGAGGCCTGCGCGGAAGGGCTTCATGACGGTGGGATGGTTGGCTCTGTGTGACGCTGTGGAGTGGCCAGCTGAGGGCACGGGCCAGTGGAGCTTCATGAGAAATCTCCTGATGAGTTGAGAGTACGCGGATAGTGTGGTGTGTACCGGAGCCGTCCTGCGTTTTTCGTCTACGGTTAGGTATTGCTAAGCGACGTAAACCGAGGAACGCAGGAAAAGATTTTCCGTCGATACGCTAAGAAGCATGGAATCGCGCATATCCTTTGGATGGCGTATAAAGGTACCTCATTAAGCTATCACCTAAAGAAGAGATTGAGGTATATCTCTACTATATTTTTTATATCAAGATGTGAATTTTTCCTTGTGGAATGGAATAGCCTGCCCGCAGCTGAAGGAATTCTGAGCTTAAGGTTGAAAGTTAAGTACTCAATAGGTGGGTGGTGCAGTCCCGATTCGAACCCGGGCGCTTATTAGCACTATAGTGTAAGCACTTTAATGCAGAGAAAATGTTCTTGTCATTAAAATAAAGAGAATTAAAAGAACGTGAATTAAAACTAAGAGTGTCATGAAAGTGGAGAAAGGGATTCCATGGAGAAGCCAAAATGGCGGAATAACCGAAGCCCACGATAATCCGGCACGCAGAGGGCCGGGGTGGTCCCACACGAGTGGAGCCACCCCGGCCCTTTGGTACGGTCTCATGACCGCTCAAGT
>ERZ773044.109-NODE-109-length-45552-cov-46.05_pt1 | contig 45552 bp, 39 predicted proteins | sample MGYA00511897_ERZ773044 | MGnify/ENA primary metagenome ERZ773044 (study PRJEB29015, sample SAMEA2738116) | human oral metagenome | biome: human oral; feature: human-associated habitat; material: saliva | place: China | collected 2170 ...
TCTGTACTGTCTGCGGCTTCGTCGCCTTGTCCTGATTTAAAGTTAATCCACTATACCGACAGATTTTGCATTTACCCATAGCAAAAGGTCGTCTGAAATTTTCAGACGACCTTTTTGGTTTCACGGAGATAGGCATCGCAAACCCGCCATCCCCTAACAATTCACGCAGTCATTAACGCTGATTGCAAGAAGTGTCTACTTTGTTGCCATAAGGATCAACGAAGCTGAAGAAGGCTTGGCTGCCTTTTTGATGCCATTCTGCACCTTTACCGAACAGACCGCGGTTGGAAACATAACGCTCGCCGGAACCGGAAACCGCAGAAGACAAGACAGCGCGTTTGTCATCCAGGCTCAACTCGACGCGGTTGGTGTCCAGATTGCGTACAGTCACAGACAAACCGTTTTCACACTCAAAAGATTGGGGCGAACGGCGGTCGCTAGACTGACCACGATCATCATAGTTGCGATCTCCATGGTCATGACGGTGCTCGTGGCGAGGAGCATCATTATCATCATAATCAGGGGCAGCACAAGCACCCAAGGACAAAACAGCCGCTACGGCCAATACAGCTTTAAGTTTCATATTAATACTCCTGAAAAATGTGGAACTGCATAACAGTCGTTCCATGTTATAAACATCTTTATAGTCTAGCAAGGGAGCTTACCCTAATTTACCTGCACGCCCCGAATGTAGCTTTTTCCAAAGCTCCGTAGTTTTTTCGCAAACATTAAAACTTCCCTCAACCATTGCTTCACACTTACCCGCCCGTCCGAGGTCGTCTGAAAATAAAAAAACCGCCCGCGAAAATCATCGCGAGCGGCAATCCATTGAGAGCATTACAAAATATGAAAACATTACCGCTGACGGGCTTTGAAGCGGGGATTGCTTTTACAGATGACGTAAACTTTACCTTTGCGTCGAACGATTTGACAATCGCGATGGCGCTTTTTCGCTGTTTTCAATGAAGACAAAACCTGCATTATTTATCCTTTCTAAAAGACGAAATCATAGATTGGAACCTTTGGTTGAACTTGCTGGCGCGGCCTTCGGTATTCACATTGCGCTGTTTGCCCGTATAGACGGGATGCGAGGCAGAAGACGTATCCAAAGAAAATAAGGGATATTCTTTACCATCGTTCCAAACCATCGTTTTGCCGTGCGTATCCGCACAAGAACGGATCAGCCAGCCTTCATTGGCACCACTGTCGTAAAAAAGCACAGTACGGTAATTTTCAGGGTGGATATTCGCTTTCATCATTCCTCCGATAAATGTTATGGTATAACATTATACATCATAAACTTTAAAACACAACCCCGAAAAAAGGTCGTCTGAAAACGCAGACCATATTCAGACGACCTTCACATTGCTACAATACGGGCTTCCACTCCAATCCAAAGGCACATCATGCCGCTTTTCCACGTCGAACCCTCCCTGTCTTACACTCAGCAAAACCGTGTAGGCGTCCTCCTCCTCAATCTCGGCACGCCCGATGCCCCGACTGCAGCCGCCGTCAAACCATATCTTCGAGAATTTCTATCGGACCAACGCGTCGTCGAACTGCCCAAACTACTTTGGCAGCCGATTTTGCATGGCTTGGTGCTGACACTGCGTCCCAAGAAAAGCGCACATGCTTACGCCAAAATCTGGTTTGAACAAGGCTCTCCGCTTGCCGTCTATACCCAACGCCAAGCAGACGCCCTCGCCAAAGCCATGCCCGACACCATCGTCCGCCATGCCATGACCTATGGCAACCCGGGCATCGAAACCGTCCTTGCCGAAATGAAAGCCCAAGGCGTAGGCAAATTGCTGATTGTCCCTTTATATCCGCAATACGCCGCCTCCAGCACCGGCGCGGCATTAGACAAAGTGTTCCAACAACTGCTGAAGCAGCGCAATCAAATGAGCCTGCGTACCGTTTCGCGTTTTTACGACGACGCAGCCTATATTGATGCCATGAAACAACACATTGAAGCATATTGGAAAGAACACGGACGCGGCGAGAAACTCATGCTCAGCTTTCACGGCATTCCGCAAAAAAATTACGACGACGGCGACCCTTATCCCGACGAATGCCGACATACCGCGAAACTTCTTGCCCAAGCGCTCAACCTAAACGAGCAAGAATACATCGTTTCCTTCCAAAGCCAATTTGGCAAAGCAAAATGGGTGACGCCCAGCACACAAGCCCTGTTTGACCAACTGCCCAAACAAGGCGTCAGCAAATTAGATGTATTCTGTCCGGGCTTTATGGCGGATTGTCTGGAAACCATGGAAGAGATTGCCATCATGGGGCGCGAACAATTTCACGCAGCCGGAGGCAAAGAATACCGCTACATCCCCTGCTTGAACGACCACCCCGCATGGATTCTCGCCCTGACCGAACTGGTCAAAAACAACCTGCAAGGCTGGCAATAACCGGATACATCATCCGACAAGGGATATTGGTGATCACTGATGGACTTTAAACCCAAACCAAGCTGCGACAGCATCATCATTTAAAACCTATCCGCAGATTTCCACTGAAAGCGTTACATTTGATTTAAGTCTAAGGTCGTCTGAAAAATCTGTTTTCAGACGACCTTTATTGTATTATCGATAAACAGACCACACCGATAAAAAGGACACATCATGACCACAACAAAAAAAATATTGGCGGCTGCAATTTTTACCCTGTCCGTCCACAGCACCTTTGCCGCCGATGCTGCCCAAATGACGCAAGGCCAAAAAATTTATGAAAGCAACTGCGCCGCCTGCCACGGTAAAAAAGGGGAAGGCAGGGGAACCATGTTTCCCCCTCTTTACCAATCGGACTATATTATGAAAAAACCGCAGGTATTGCTGCAAAGCATGACCAAAGGCATCAACGGCCCCATCAAAGTCAACGGTAAACCTTACAACGGCTTTATGCCCGCGACCGCCATCAACGATGCCGATCTCGCTGCCGTTGCCACCTATATCATGAATGCGTTTAACAACGGCGGCGGTACCATTACCGAAAAAGACGCCAAACAGGCTAAAGCGAAAAAATAAGGCATCCATACACAAAAAAGGTCGTCTGAAACCGATATTTCGGGTTTCAGACGACCTTTTTCCTTCTACTGAACTGTTTGTTTTTTAAACCGCTTCAGCTTCTTCCGCGAGGAAACCGCGCAGTTTTTGCATGGCTTTGGCTTCGATTTGGCGGATGCGCTCGGCAGACACGCCGTATTCGGCTGCCAGTTCGTGCAGGGTCAATCCGCCATCGTCTTGCAGCCAGCGGCTTTCTACGATGCGGCGGCTGCGGTCGTCCAGTTGCGCCAATGCGTTTTGCAGACCTTCGGTTTGCAGGGCGTAATGGGCTTGTTTGGACAGTTGGCGGCTGGGTTCGGCATCGTGGTCGGCAAGCCAGTCGATGGGGGCGAAGCTGTCTTCGTCATCGTTGTTGTCCGCCATGATGGCGATGTCGTGTCCGGTCATGCGTTGTTCCATTTCCATGACTTCGGACAATTTGACGCCCAAATCATCAGCGATGTCTTGCGCTTCTTTCGGAGACAAGGCATTCAGGTTTTTACGCATGCTGCGCAGATTGAAGAACAGTTTGCGTTGCGGTTTGGTGGTCGCCACGCGCACCAGTCGCCAGTTGCGCAGGATAAATTCGTGGATTTCGGCCTTAATCCAGTGTACGGCGAATGAAAACAGGCGCGCGCCACGGCTGGGCTCGTAGCGTTTGACCGCTTTCATCAGTCCGATGTTGCCTTCTTGGATAAGATCGGCTTGGTTCAGGCCATAGCCGTCGTAGCCTCGTGCGATGGATACGACGACACGCAAATGGGAAAGAATGAGTTGTTTGGCGGCGTTAAGGTCGCCTTTTTGCTGACGCTCCGCGAGTTGGCTTTCTTCTTCGGGCGTCAACATGGGAATGCTGTTGACGGTATGAATGTATTGCTCAAGGCTGCCGTTGCCGCTGTGGATGACGGGTAATGCAAAGGCGTTATTCATGAGAGTTGCTTTCCTTTATATGATGTAGAGACTATTGTTTACTTGTTGTTTGCCGTGCAGTATATCACTGCCTGTTGCCCTATCGTATGCTGTCAAATGCCTTTTTCTGTAAAAGACTGTTTGATAGGTGGATTTTCTTGCTTTTTGAAATTCGATTGATTTTGAAAATTTGACTGTTTTACTGGGAATAAGTTCAGTATATTACAAACATTCTTGTATGTAAATAATAAAGTTCAAGAAAAACGGTCTGATAAAAAGACCGCTTTTTCAAACTTAATCTACTTTTTTCCTAATTAAAAACAGTATGATGGCAATGATTGACAATACTCCAATCAGCCACAGCGAACCGCCTGCCTTCATATAAGGGGTTTCGCCGATATAGCCTTTGATATGCCCTTCCAAGACGGCATCGGTATTGGGTTCGCTCTCGGCGATGATGCTTCCTTTGGGAGAAATAATGGCGGTTGCACCGGTATTGGTGGCACGGACCATATAGCGTCCAAGCTCCATCGCACGGGCTTGGGATTGCTGGAGCTGTTGGTACATGGCGTTGGAATCGCCATACCACGCCATATTGCTGACGTTGGCAAGCAGCGTAGCGTTTTTGGCGGTAGCAATAAGTTCGTCGCCAAAGCCGTCTTCATAGCAAATGTTGAAGGCGACTTTTTGATCTTTCATCGTCAAGGGAGCCTGCCCCGCTCCGCCGCGACGGAAATCGGCAAGCGGCATATTCATCAGCTTGTACAACGGTTCGGTCAAAAAAGGCAGCGGTTTGTATTCGCCAAAGGGAACCAGATGATTTTTGGCGTAATACGGGAGGTCGTCTGAAATATCATCGTAGTCGCTCAAATTGATTACGGCGTTTTCGTATCCGTTGCCGTCGGCTGTATATTGACCGATACCGACGGCTAACGCGCTGCCGTTCGTGCGCGCCTGCTCGGCAAACTGGGTCAGGATGTTTTCCGGCAAATCCTGACGCATCACGGGCAGAGCGGTTTCCGGCAGGATAACGATGTCGGCGGATGTTTTGCTGATTTGACCGTAGTATTTCTGAATGGTGGGGACGACTTGTTCTTCATTCCATTTCAGACTCTGCTCGATATTGCCCTGCACGAGCGCGACGGTACTGGTGCTGCCGTCGGGTTTGGTAAAGTCGGTTTGCTGGGCGATATAGCCGACGGTACACAACATGACAATCATGCACATCGGCAGCAGGCGCTGTTTCAGACGACCCGTATTGTCAATCAGCAACACCAGCCATGCGCTGACAAATGCCGTCGCCAGCGTCACCAGATGAATACCGCCCAAAGGCGCAAAGCCGGCAAGCGGGCTTTCTTTGACGATTTGGGAATAGCCGATTGCCCCCCAGCCGAAGCCGGTCAACAGGCGTTCGCGGGCAAATTCCGCCAACGTCCACAAAATCGGCAAAACGATGCCGACCTTAACCCAACGCGGCAGATGAAACTTCTTCCACAACCAAAAACAGGCGGCAGGATACAGCGCGAGAAACGCCGGCAGCAGGAAAGTCAGCGGAACCGCGTATAAATTAGGCAGGCCGGAAACATCGTGCAGCGCGGTATGTATCCAATAAAACTGCGCCGTATAAGCAACCAGCCCAAACAGATAGGCAGTGGAAACAGCAAAGCGCGGACGCAGTTCAATCAGTCGGATCAGCGCGCCAAACAGCAAAGGCATCAGCCAAAAATGGTAATAAGGTGCGAAAGTTAAGGGCGTGGCGGCGGCAATCAGGATCACCAGCGGCCAGTACAGCACAGGATGCTGCCAATATTGTTCGAGTTTGCGGAAAATGTTCATTGCAGAGAAAAGAAAATAAGAGGTCGTCTGAAAATACAGATTCAACAAAGTTGAACCATTTTCAGACGACGTATCGGTTGTTTAGTGTTTTTGAAACAGCTTCATCAAAGGCAGCGCAACGGCGCAGGCGATGGCACCGGCAATCAGCCCGACGGTAAGGTTGGCGACATGCTCCATCAAGCCGCTGTCCCAATGTTGCGCGTGTAAGAAATCATGCAAAAAGCCCAAGTTGTGGGTAATCAAACCGCCGCCGACGAGGAACATGGCAAGCGTACCCACCACGCTCAAACCGCGCATGAACCAAGGCATAAAGGCAATCAAGCCCCGTCCGACCGTTTGGATGCCCGTGCTTTTTTGACGCATCAGCAGCATACCGAAGTCGTCGAGTTTAACGATAACGCCGACCAAACCGTACACAAAAGCGGTCATACCGATGCCGATTGCCGTCATCACCAGCGAACGGGTCATCAGATCGTATTTTTCAACCACGCCCAAAGCAATAATAATGATCTCGGCAGACAGGATGAAATCGGTACGAATCGCGCCTTTAATCTTGGTTTTTTCGTCCAGCGTTTCGGCGGCAGCCTCCTCGTCTTCATGCGCTTCGTGGCGGTGTAGAAACTTATGCAGCAGCTTTTCCACGCCCTCGAAACACAAATAAATCCCGCCTATCATCAATAAAGGCGTGATCAGCTTCGGCAAAAAGGCAGACAGCAGCAAAGCCAGCGGCACCAAAATCAGCTTGTTCACCAAAGAACCTTTCGCCACCGCCCAAATAATCGGCAGCTCGCGTTCCGCCGACACGCCCGTAACCTGATTTGCATTGAGCGCCAAATCATCGCCGACCACGCCCGCCGTTTTCTTGGCGGCCATTTTGGTCATCAGGGCAACGTCGTCCAAGACAGCGGTAATATCGTCCAAAAGGGTGAAAAGCGAGGCAAAGGCCATGATATATTTCCGAAAAAGGGTCAAATTGAAGAAGCCGGCTATTATAACCGAGAAAGTATGACACCGAAGGCTTTCAGACGACCTTTAATGGAAATTAACGGAATTTGGCGCGGCTTAATTGAAAACCTGCCGCCTCAGCATCAGATATCGCTTGGGAAAGATTTGAATCGGATGGCAAGACAGCACTTCGCCAACTCAAAAAGGTCGTCTGAAAACCGCCCTCCTCTTTTGAACTGCACCCCAAAAGTTGGACACATCCCCTCCAACTCACAAGGTGCAGTTTTTTTATGAGCAGAGACCTTTGCAAAAAAGCCCTTCCCTCGACAGCCGGAACCCAAACACAGGTTTTCGGCTGTTTTCTCCCCAAATCACTCCTAATTTTACCCAAATACCCCCTTAATCCTCCCCGGATACCTGATAATCAGGCATCCGGGCCGCCTTTTAGGCGGCAACAGGCACACTTAGCCTGTTAGCCGCTTTCAACAGGTTCAAACACATCGCCTTCAGATGGCTTTGCGCACTCACTTTGAGCAGACCAAAATAGGCTGCCCGGGCGTAGCGGAATTTACGGTGCAGCGTACCGAAGCTTTGTTCGACCACATAACGGGTCTTCGACAAATATCGGTTGCGTTTGGTTTGCGCTTCCGTCAGCGGACGGTTGCGGTGGGCTTTGCGCATAATGCCGTCCAGCAACTGATGCTCTTTTAGATGTTGCCGGTTTTCCTTACTGTCATAGCCTTTATCGGCATAGACGGTCGTACCTTCGGCAATGCCTTCCAACAAAGGCAACAGGTGGTTGCACTCATGTGTATTGGCCCCAAGCCGCCTAACGCTCCTCCAGCCCGGCCAAAATCGCACAATCCGGGCAGTCGTCTCCCGCGCAGGCATCGTGCCAGCGTTGCAGCTCGGCCACCATGCCCTGCAAGCGTTCGATTTTGGCTTCCAGCTCGGCGATGTGCCGCGCGGTGAGCGTTTTCACTTCGCGGCTGGTGCGCTGCGGGCTGTGTTGCAGGCTCAAAAGCTGCCCAATCTGCGGCAGCGAAAAGCCCACTTCCCGCGCATGGCGGATAAAGCGCAGCCGGGCAAGGTCGGCCTGTCCGTAGCGGCGGTAGCCCGCTTCGCTGCGCGCGGCCGGGGCGATTAGGCCGTGCTTTTCGTAGTCGCGGATTTGTTTGGCGGAAAGGCCGCTCTCGACCGCGGCCTGACTGATGTTCATCATGATGCTTGACCTTTACTTCGGGTGAAGCTTTATAGTGGCGGCACTTAGCGGGAAAGCAAGAGCCGACCCATCATTTCAGGCTACCTGAAAGCTTTGGCTGCAACGGGCTTTAAAACCTCAGCCTCATTCCAACAGAAAGGAAACCCTATGCAAACCATCACATTAAACATCGAAGGCATGACCTGCGGCGGCTGCGTGAAAAGCGTTACCAGCATCCTCGAAGGCGTAAACGGCGTGGACAAGGCTGAAGTGAGCCTGGAAAACAAGAACGCCGTCGTGGAATTCGACCCCGCCCAAACCAACCCCGCCGCGCTGATAGAAGCGGTGGAAGACGGCGGGTATGATGCGGCTTTGTAAATCGAATCGCAACAAATCGACTGCAACACCCCAAAGGCTACCTAAAAACCCTGCTCCGCTTTTTTCAGGTAGCCCAACCACATTCAGAAGGAAGAAACCATGCAACAAAAAGTCCGTTTCCAAATCGAAGGCATGACCTGTCAGGCATGTGCTTCGCGCATTGAAAAAGTGTTGAACAAAAAAGATTTTGTCGAATCGGCGGGAGTGAACTTCGCCAGCGAGGAGGCACAGGTGGTGTTTGACGACAGCCAAACCTCCGCCGCCGACATCGCCAAAATCATCGAGAAAACCGGTTACGGCGCAAAGGAGAAGACGGAAGACGCGCTGCCTCAGCCTGAAGAAACCGCGCATGTAAGCTGGCGGCTGTGGCTGCTGTTCGCCATCAATATTCCGTTCCTTATCGGCATGGCAGGGATGATGCTCGGGCGGCACGATTGGATGCTGCCGCCGTTGTGGCAGTTTGCGCTGGCGAGCGTGGTGCAGCTTTGGCTGGCGGTGCCGTTTTACAAAAGCGCGTGGGCGAGCATTAAAGGCGGGCTGGCGAATATGGACGTGCTCGTTACCATCGGCACGGTATCGATTTACCTGTATTCCGTCTATATGTTGTTTTTCAGCCCGCACGCGGCGCACGGCATGGCGCATGTGTATTTTGAAGCGGGCGTGATGGTGATTGGTTTTGTGTCGCTGGGCAAATTTTTGGAACACCGCACCAAAAAATCCAGCCTGAACAGCTTGGGCTTGCTGCTGAAACTCACGCCGACCCAAGTCAACGTGCAACGCGAAGGCGAATGGAAACAACTGCCCATCGACCAAGTGCAAATCGGCGACCTAATCCGAGCCAACCACGGCGAACGCATTGCCGCCGACGGCATTATCGAAAGCGGCAGCGGCTGGGCGGACGAGAGCCACCTCACCGGCGAATCCAACCCCGAAGAGAAAAAGGCGGGCGGCAAAGTGTTGGCGGGCGCGCTGATGACCGAAGGCAGCGTGGTGTACCGCGCCACGCAGCTCGGCAGCCAAACCCTGCTCGGCGACATGATGAACGCGCTGTCCGAAGCGCAAGGCAGCAAAGCGCCGATTGCGCGCGTGGCGGACAAGGCAGCGGCGGTGTTCGTGCCTGCCGTCGTGGGCATCGCACTTCTGACTTTTATCGCCACTTGGCTGGTGAAAGGCGATTGGACGGTTGCGCTGATGCACGCCGTTGCCGTTTTGGTGATTGCCTGCCCGTGCGCGCTCGGTCTGGCGACGCCCGCCGCGATTATGGTCGGCATGGGCAAAGCGGTGAAACACGGCATTTGGTTCAAAGACGCGGCGGCGATGGAAGAAGCTGCCCACGTCGATGCCGTCGTATTGGACAAAACCGGCACGCTGACCGAAGGCAGGCCACAGGTTGCCGCCGTTTATTGCGTTCCCGACAGCGGCTTTGACGAAGACGCTTTGTACCGCATTGCCGCCGCTGTTGAACAAAACGCCGCCCACCCGCTCGCCCGCGCCATCGTCTCCGCCGCCCAAGCACGCGGCTTGGACATTCCCGCCGCACAAAACGCGCAAACCGTCGTCGGCGCAGGCATTACCGCCGAAGTTGAAGGCGTGGGTTTGGTGAAAGCGGGTAAACTTGATTTTGCCGAATTAAAGTTGCCTGAAAACCTTTCAGACGACGTCTGGCGCATCGCAAGCATTGTCGCCGTTTCTGCCAACGGCAAGCCCATCGGCGCATTCGCGCTCGCCGACGCGCTGAAAGCCGATACCGCCGAAGCCATAGGTCGTCTGAAAAAACACGGCATCGACGTTTACATCATGAGCGGCGATAACCAAGGCACGGTCGAATACGTCGCCAAACAACTGGCCATCGCACACGCCTTCGGCAACATGAGTCCGCGCGACAAAGCCGCCGAAGTGCAGAAACTCAAAGCCGCCGGCAAAACCGTGGCAATGGTCGGCGACGGCATCAACGACGCACCCGCACTCGCCGCCGCCAACGTCAGCTTCGCCATGAAAGGCGGTGCGGACGTTGCCGAACACACTGCGTCCGCCACGCTGATGCAGCATTCGGTCAACCAGCTCGCCGATGCCCTGCTGGTGTCGCAGGCGACTTTGAAAAACATCAAGCAAAACCTGTTTTTCGCCTTCTTCTACAATATCTTGGGCATCCCGCTCGCCGCGCTCGGCTTCTTAAACCCCGTCATCGCAGGCGCGGCAATGGCGGCAAGCTCGGTATCGGTATTGGGCAATGCGCTGCGCTTGAAACGGGTGAAGATTGAGTAATATGGGAAAGGTCGTCTGAAACAAGGCTTTCTCTTTCAGTTGCCCCTATTTCAGACGACCCATCATCCTGTAAACGATATAAAGAGCCAAGTTTTCAAACTTGGCTTTGTAACATATATAGTGCCGCGTCACCCGCCACCATGCAACGCAACGATTTTCCGCGTTCGGGGTTTGCTATAAAATCATTACCATCGCAATGCCCTTCCCCGCCTTGCCCCATTACCAAAAACCAAGGAGAAAACATGAAAACCGCTATTGTCGATTACGGCATGGGCAACCTGCATTCTGTCCTCAAATCCGTACAGGCCGCGCAAGCCTTGTCCGGCAAAGCCGCCAAAATTTACCTGACCGCCCGCCCCGAAGACATCCTTGCTGCCGACAAAATCATTTTCCCCGGTCAGGGCGCGATGCCTGACTGCATGGCGGCACTGCGGCAAAGCGGTTTGGGCGATGCAGTGGAAGACGGATTGAAAAACAAACCGTTTTTCGGCATCTGCGTCGGCGCACAATTATTGTTCGAACACAGCGAAGAAGGTGACACTGCCGGACTGGGCTGGTTTAAAGGCAGGGTCAAACGCTTCGCCGCCAACCAAACCGATGCGCACGGAGGTCGTCTGAAAGTGCCGCACATGGGTTGGAACACAGTACGCCAAACCCGCCCGCACCCGCTGTTTAAAGATATCGGACAAGAAACGCGCTTTTACTTTGTCCACAGCTACTACTTCGCTCCCGAAGAACCCGAAACCGTCCTCGCTACCAGCGAATATCCGCACGAATTTGCCTGCATCGTCGGCAAAGATAATGTTTTCGCGACCCAGTTCCACACGGAAAAAAGTCACGATGCGGGGTTGCTGCTGTTGCGCAACTTCTTGGATTGGCAGCCCTAGCAGTCTGTTTATAGCAAAAGGTCGTCTGAAATTTTTTCAGACGACCTTTTGCATCGCTTGCCTGACATAACGATAATATTTTAAAAATCAAAACTCGGCAGTCATCGAAGGATGATTTTGCCGCGTTACCGTTCAAGCCTAGAGGTACACAATCTCGCCGCTGCGCCCTTTGCTTTCCTGACTTGCCCACCACACAAACTGCGGCAATACATCGGTATAGTTTTTACGTTCGCTTTTCGACTCGCCCGGATGGGACTTGATGCGCTGCGGCGAGTTAATCGGCCCCGGAATCAGAACATTGGCGCGCAGGTTGTCAAAACGTTCCCACTCGTCGGCAGCGACTTTGCACAAATAATTCAACGCGGCTTTAGACGCGCCGAATCCACCCCAATAAGCCTTGGGATCTTCGCCATGACTCTCTCCGACAAAAATCACAGAGGCATCGGAAGATGCTTTGAGCAAAGGCAGCATCGCACGTGTCAAACCCATCGGCGCGACGGTGTTGATCCGGTATTGGTTGACCCATTCGGATACGGTCTGGAAATCCAAAGGAGAAAGCGCATAGAAATAGCTGGCGCAATGCACGATACCGTCCAAGCGTCCGCCGGTCGCCTCGGAAATGGTTGCGGCGAATTGGTCAAACTCTTTTTCTTCCGCGCTCATTAAGTCGAAGCAGATGGCAAAGGGCTCGGGATAGCCGGCATCGACAATGGCATCATAAACTTTTTCCAACTTCTTTTGATGACGCGCCACCAAAATGACGGTCGCACCGGCCGCCGCATAAGCCTTGGCAACCTGCTCGCCCAAACCTTGGGATGCGCCGGTTACCATGATGATTTTATCGGATAAAGTTGACATGATTTCTCCATTTTTTAGATTTATAGTGGATTAACTTTAAACCAGTACGGCGTTGCCTCGCCTTAGCCCAAAGAGAACGATTCTCTAAGGTGCTGAAGCACCAAGTGAATCGGTTCCGTACTATCTGTACTGTCTGCGGCTTCGTCGCCTTGTTCTGATTTAAATTTAATCCACTATATCAATAAATTATCGAAAATCTGAAAGAAGGCTGAGACAGGGCGGGTATATTAAAAAACCGATTTTGAAACCATTTGGTTTATTGCCTGCTCATCCATTCTTTCTATCGAAATAAAAACGATGAACAGGCAATCATTCAGCCGATATTCTTAATATTGTGAAAACTATCGTTTCAGACGACCCTGCCAATCCATTGGCTTCTTTAATTCAGAAACTTGATTTACGCTTCGCCGCCTTCAGTATCCGATACGGCGTTCTCAGCTTCATTGCCTTCCGGATTTTCCACTTCGGGATTTTCATCTTCCGCTTCTTCGGCGACACGTTCCAGCGATACCAAGGTTTCGCCTTCGTCCAGATTAATCAGGCGAACGCCTGCTGCGGCGCGGCCGGTTTCGCGGATTTGTTCGACTTTAGTGCGGATGAGGACGCCGCCGCTGGTAATCAGCATCAGGTCGTCGGTTTCGCCGACCAAGGTTGCGGCAACCAAATCGCCGTTGCGCTCGCCGGTGTTGATGGCGATATTGCCTTGTCCGCCTTTGTTTTTACGGCTGTAATCGGCAATCGGGGTACGTTTACCGTAGCCATTGGCGGTGGCGGTCAGCACTTGCAAATCGCTTTGCGCGGCTTCTGGGGCGAAGGTAATCAGGCTGACAATTTTACCGTCGGCAGGCAGGCGCATACCGCGCAGGCCGCCGCTGCCGCGACCGGACGGACGCACGCCGTGTTTGCCGCTTGGCAGGGCGTTTTCGTTGTCGGCTGTTTCGTCTTCGAGGTCGTCTGAAATTTCGGTTTCGATGTCGGCATCTTCCGCTTCGTCGTTGCCGGATTTTTCCCAGTATTCGTTGAAGCGGATGGCTTTGCCCAAGTTGGAGAACAGCATGATGTCGTCCGAGCCGCTGGTTTGCGCGGCGCCGACGAGGTAGTCGCCTTCTTTGAGCGCGATGGCTTTGATGCCTTGGCTGCGGACGTTTTTAAAGGCGGAAAGCTGGACTTTTTTCACCATGCCTTGTGCGGTGGCGAAGAAGACGTATTGGTCTTCGGGAAATTCGCGCACAGCGAGGATGGCGCTGACTTTTTCGCCTTCTTCCAACTGGATGACGTTGTTAATCGGACGGCCGCGGCTGTTGCGTCCGCCTTCCGGCAGTTTGTAAACCTTAATCCAATGGCACTTACCAAGGTTGGTAAAACACATCAAATAGTCATGCGTGTTCGCGACAAACAGGGTCTCGATGAAGTCTTCGTCTTTGGTGGCCGCCGCCTGTTTGCCGCGCCCGCCGCGACGCTGCGCCTGATAGTCGGTGGTCGGCTGGGTTTTGATATAGCCGCCGTGGGTCAGGGTAACGACCATTTCGCGTTGCGGAATCAGGTCTTCATCGGCAATGTCACCGCCGAACGGGTTGATTTCGCTGCGGCGTTCGTCGCCAAAATTGGTTTTAGTTTCTTCCAATTCTTCGCGGATGATTTGAGTGATGCGTTCCGGTTTCGCCAAAATGTCCAAATAGTCGATGATTTTTGCCATGATGGTTTTGTAGTCACCGACGATTTCTTCTTGGTCGAGGCCGGTCAGGTTGCGCAGGCTCATGCGCAGGATGGCGTCGGCCTGGATTTCGCTCAGATAATAGCCTTGTTCCTGCAAGCCGAGGTTGGCGGGCAGACCTTCGGGGCGCGCCATGCGCAGATCGAGGTCGGTACGGCTCAACATGTCTTCCACCAAACCGCTGCGCCATGCGCGGGACAGCAGTTTTTCTTTGGCTTCAGGCGCGTCGGCGGATTCTTTAATCAACCGAATCATCTCGTCGATATTGGACAATGCGACGGCTTTACCTTCGGCGATATGGCCTTCATGACGCGCTTTTTTCAGGCGGAACAGGGTGCGGCGGGTAACGACTTCGCGACGGTGGCGCAGGAATTCCGCCAAAATCTGTTTCAGGTTCAACAGGCGCGGCTGACCGTCAACCAAGGCGACCATGTTGATGCCGAAGCTGTCTTGAAGCTGGGTGAGTTTGTAGAGTTGGTTTAAAACGACTTCGGCGTTTTCGTTGCGTTTCAATTCGATAACGACGCGCATACCGGATTTGTCGGATTCGTCGCGCAGGTCGGATACGCCTTCCAGCGTTTTTTCGCGCACCAATTCGCCGATTTTTTCCACCAGCTTGGCTTTGTTCACCTGATACGGAATTTCGTCGATGATGATGGCTTCGCGTTCGCCGTTTTTGCCTATGGGCTCGATATGGGTTTTACCGCGCATGACGACGCGGCCGCGGCCGGTTTTATAGCCTTCGCGCACGCCGCTCAAGCCGTAGATGGTCGCGCCGGTCGGGAAATCGGGGGCTTGCAGGATGTTGATCAATTCGTCGATTTCGGTTTCGGGTTCGTCCAAAAGACGCAGACAGGCGTTGATGGTGTCGGTGAGGTTGTGCGGCGGGATGTTGGTCGCCATACCGACGGCAATACCGGACGAGCCGTTGACCAACAGCGCGGGGAAGCGGGTCGGCAACACCAGCGGCTCGTGTTCGCTGCCGTCGTAGTTCGGGCCGAAATTGACGGTTTCTTCTTCGATGTCTGCCAGCATTTCGTGGGCAATTTTCGCCATGCGGATTTCGGTATAACGCATGGCCGCGGCGCCGTCGCCGTCAACCGAACCGAAGTTGCCCTGACCGTCGATTAAGACGTAGCGCATCGAAAAATCCTGCGCCATGCGCACGATGGTGTCGTAAACCGCGGAATCGCCGTGCGGATGGTATTTACCGATGACGTCGCCGACGATACGCGCCGATTTTTTGTAGGCGGCGTTCCAGTTGTTTTTCAGCTCGTGCATAGCGTAAAGCACGCGGCGATGCACCGGCTTCAAACCGTCGCGCACATCGGGCAGCGCGCGGCCGACAATCACGCTCATGGCGTAATCGAGATAGCTTTTGCGCATTTCGTCTTCAAGGCTGATGGGCAGGGTTTCGAGTGCGAATTTATGGTCGTTGCGTATAGTTGCGTCGGTCATGGTTTTCTTTATTTCGTATGGCAAAAATAGATGGGAATTTTAGCATAAAACCGTGCTTTTCGGGCTTTTTGCATCCCTTTCGAATCGTATGGCGAATAAACTGATTTTTCGCCACAGCTGCCGTACTGTCCGTACCATCCGCGGTTTGTTTCTTTAATGGTTGTCTGCTATTCCTACCTGCCCACATAAAAAGGTCGTCTGAAAGCTTAAACTATGGTTTTCAGACGACCTTTTACTATTTTAAGTAATCCTTTACGGAGCAGTTTGTTCCAACTCAAGCGCGGCGGCAAGCAGCGACAGGCGCGCCATTACGCCGTAAACGTAGAGGCGGTTGTGTTCGTTGTCCACGTCGCAGTCTTTTTCAGAACGCGGCATACCGAGCGAATCCCATTGTTCGAATACGCGTTTGCAGGCTTCGGGGGCTTCTTGGGAGTTGTCGCCGCTGCCGGTGGGAATGCTGTTGGACAGCGGGACGAACACCATGCCGCCGGCATTGAGGTTTTCGTCCGCTCCGCGCCCTTCGTGTACACGGAAGAAGCCGCCGATAACGAAACGGTCCATCATATAAACGACGGGTTCGCTCACCGCGCCGTTCATGGTTTCATAGGTATAAATGCCTTCTTGGACAATCACTTCGCTGACTTCCAAGCCTTCTTTCACCTTCGCCATTTTGTTGCGGTTTTTGCGGTTCAACCCGCGCACTTCGTCGGCGGATTTAACACTCATCACGCCCATACCGTAAGTACCTGCGTCGGCTTTGACGATAACGAAAGGCTGGTCGGCAATGCCCAATTCGTCGTATTTGGCTTGAATTTTTGCCAGCACGCGCTCTACCGCTTCCGCCAACGCGTCTTCGCCTTCGCGCTCTTGGAAGTCCAAACCGCCGATTTTTTCGAAATACGGGTTAATCTGCCATTCGTCGATGTCAATCAGCTTGGCAAATTCGGCGGCGACTTGATTGTATGCGCTGAAATGTTCTGTTTTACGGCGCGTCGTCCAACCGCCGTGCAGCGGAGGCAATACGATTTGGCTGATGCCTTTGAGAATGTCGGGAACGCCCGCGGACAAGTCGTTGTTCAACAAGACGACGCAAGGTGAGAAGCCGTCTGCAAGATGGACGCGCTCGCGGGTACGCAATAAAGGTTCCAGCAGGATTTTGTCGCCCAACGCGGTTTCAAATTCGGTCGGTTCGGTAACTTCCGGATTCAGGCTGCCCAAACGGACTTCATACCCTGCCGAGCGCAAAATCTCGCTGAGTGCGTAAACGTTTTGCAGGTAGAACGTGTTGCGGGTATGGTTTTCGGGAATAATCAATACGGATTTTGCCGTTTCGCAAGCACGCTGAACCGCATCTTGCGCCGCGACTGCCGCCAGCAGGATGAAATTCGGATTCAGATTGTTGAAACCGCCGGGGAACAGGTTCATATCAATAGACGAAATTTTGTAACCGGCATTGCGGATGTCGACCGAACCGTAAAACGGCGGGCGGTGTGCGTTCCATTGCGAACGGAACCATGCTTCGATTTTGGCGTGGTTGCACAGGATTTTCGCTTCAAACGCCTGAAGTTGCGACAGATGTTCGGCAGCCATAACCGGTAATTTCATTCTCTATACCTCTGTTGTCGGATGTGGGATACGGATAGAAATGATAGTGCTTTTTTAGCCGGTACGACAAGCATTGTTTCAAATAAAATACCTCTTTTTGTCAACAATTCTACAATTTGTCTAATTTTTGAAAGTTATTTTTAGGTTTTTATGTGAAAAAGTAGAAATTAGACAAATTTCTATTGCGCTACCCCTGCAAAAAGCCTAAAATCCGCCCATTAAAACAAACCATCTACCCCTATTATTAATAAGCAAAGATAACCCCATCATGAGCGCACAAACCCTCTACGACAAACTCTGGAACAGCCATGTCGTCCGCGAAGAAGAAGACGGCACTGTCCTGCTCTACATCGACCGCCATTTAGTGCACGAAGTCACCAGCCCGCAGGCATTTGAAGGTCTGAAAATGGCGGGACGCAAGCTGTGGCGTATCGACAGCGTCGTCTCCACCGCCGACCACAACACCCCGACCGGCGATTGGGACAAAGGCATCCAAGACCCGATTTCCAAGCTGCAAGTCGATACTTTAGACAAAAATATCAAAGAGTTCGGCGCACTCGCCTACTTCCCGTTCATGGATAAAGGTCAAGGCATCGTTCATGTCATGGGTCCGGAACAAGGCGCGACCCTGCCCGGCATGACCGTCGTCTGCGGCGACTCGCACACCTCTACCCACGGCGCGTTCGGCGCGCTGGCACACGGCATCGGCACTTCCGAAGTCGAACACACCATGGCGACCCAGTGTATTACCGCGAAAAAATCCAAATCCATGCTGATTGCCGTTGAAGGTCGTCTGAAACCGGGCGTTACCGCCAAAGACGTCGCCCTCTACATCATCGGACAAATCGGCACGGCAGGCGGCACGGGCTACGCCATCGAGTTCGGCGGCGAAGCCATCCGCAGCCTTTCGATGGAAGGCCGCATGACCCTGTGCAACATGGCGATTGAAGCAGGTGCGCGCTCCGGCATGGTTGCCGTCGATCAAACCACCATCGACTATGTCAAAGACAAACCCTTCGCACCCAAAGGCGAAGCGTGGGACAAAGCCGTCGAATACTGGCGCACGCTGGTTTCCGACGAAGGCGCGGTATTCGACAAAGAATACCGTTTCAAAGCCGAAGATATCGAACCGCAAGTAACATGGGGCACATCACCTGAAATGGTTTTGGACATCAGCGGCAAAGTACCGAATCCTGCCGAAGAAACTGATCCCGTCAAACGCAGCGGCATGGAACGCGCCCTCGAATACATGGGCTTGGAAGCCGGCACACCGCTGAACGAAATCCCCGTCGACATCGTATTCATCGGTTCCTGCACCAACAGCCGCATCGAAGATTTGCGCGAAGCCGCCGCCGTCGCCAAAGGCCGTAAAAAAGCCGACAACGTACAGCGCGTGTTAATCGTTCCCGGCTCCGGCTTGGTTAAACGGCAGGCGGAACAAGAAGGCTTGGACAAAATCTTCATCGACGCCGGTTTCGAGTGGCGCGAACCGGGCTGCTCGATGTGCCTCGCCATGAACGCCGACCGCCTGACTCCGGGCCAACGCTGCGCCTCCACTTCCAACCGCAACTTCGAAGGCCGCCAAGGCAACGGTGGGCGCACGCACCTTGTCAGCCCTGCTATGGCTGCTGCCGCTGCGGTAAACGGTAAATTTACCGATATCCGCACCATGGCATAATCTTTCAGACGACCTCATCAATAGAGGTCGTCTGAAAACGATACGTTGCTCAAGCAAATCTCCCTATCGTTGCGCAAAACGTCTGAAACCTTTTCAATCATTTATCACTTGAAAGGAATCCATTATGAAAAAACTTTTTGCATTGGCTGCCGCAGCTTTCATCTTGTCTGCCTGTTCCAGCACATGGTCCGGAGCAAAAGATGATACCAGCCGCAACTGGGATAAAACCAAAGAAACCGCCGGTCATGTAGCCGACAAGACTGAGGAAGCCGTTAAAAAAGGCGGCAATGCCGTAGGTCGCGGCATGACTCATGTCGGCGAAAAACTTGAAGCCGCTACCGAATAAACCGGCAACCAAGGTCGTCTGAAAAATCCAAACCTTTTTTCAGACGACCTCTTACCCTACATCAATAAGGCATCCAGAAATATTCAGCATCTCATAAAAAGGAAGAAACCATGAGCAATCCGTCAAGCTGGTTTGGTATTCACGCCCAAGATTTGGATCGAGCCAAAGCGTTTTACGAATCTGTCTTCGGCAAACCTTTGCAAGATATCGGCGGTAACGGCTTCCGTTTCATCATTTTTCCTGCCGATTACACGCAACACGGTACTGCCGGCATGATTTGGCACGACAGCAACGCCCAACCCGGTCACGGCGGTACAACCATTTTCTTCAATTGTCCGGATTGTGCCGAGACCGCAGAAAAAGCCGTTTCGGCAGGGGGAAAATTGTTGCAGGGAAAATTCCCCATCGCCAACGGCTTTGCCGCCTTTATCGAAGATACCGAAGGCAACCGAATCGGTTTGCACAGCACACGTTAACCCAATCCGCCAAACAGCCACAGTTTTTTTCACATTATTCCTATAAGAACCTGACATGAAAGCCTTTACCAAAATCACCTCCATCGTCGCCCCGCTCGACCGCAGCAACGTCGACACCGACGCCATCATACCCAAACAATTTTTAAAATCCATCAAACGAAGCGGCTTCGGTCCCAATGCCTTTGACGAATGGCGTTACCTCGACCACGGCGAACCGGGCATGGACAACAGCAAACGCCCGCTGAACCCCGATTTCTCGCTGAACCAGCCGCGTTACCAAGGCGCACAAATCCTGTTGACGCGCAAAAACTTCGGCTGCGGCTCCTCGCGCGAACATGCCCCTTGGGCATTGGATGACTACGGTTTCCGCGCCGTCATCGCCCCCAGCTTCGCCGACATCTTCTTCAACAACTGCTACAAAAACGGCCTCCTGCCCATCGTGTTGACCGAAGAACAAGTCGACCAGCTCTTCAAAGAAGTCGAAGCCAACGAAGGCTATCAGCTCTCCATCGACCTTGCCGAACAAACCCTGACCACACCTAGCGGCGAAACGTTCAAATTCGACATTACCGAACACCGCAAACACTGCCTCTTAAACGGTTTGGATGAAATCGGCTTAACCCTGCAACACGCCGACGAAATCCGCGATTTCGAAGAAAAACGCCGCCAAAGCCAGCCTTGGCTGTTTAACGGTTAAAACAGCAGGCAGCCTGCAATGATTGTGCAGGCTGCCTGTTTTTTGTGCGTCAGACCAAATGCAGAGAATAGAAACCCTCTCCGCTCATTTTCAATTAGTCCCAAATGAAAACATTATCCGAACTCATCAATACCGCCGACCCCGCATGGCCGCTGATTCAAGAGTGGCTTACTGAAGCTGCCCATCCTGTGGAAATCCTGCCGCGCGATTCTGCCGCTGCAGAAGCCGAACTCTTAAAAACCCAAGTAACAACACGTTCATTTATGGGTGCGGTCGTTTATGAAACCGGCGGCATCCTGATTGACGACGGCTGGTTGCGGATACTGGGTTCCGGCAGCGCAAAACTGCCTCGCGGACTGGGAAGCTGGAATCTCGGCCGCACACAATCCGAACCTGCCGCGCCCGCGCCCTATTACCTGATTGCCGATGACGCCGCAGGCGGCTACTTTGCCCTCAACGGCGGCGGATTGGACGGCACACCCGGCAATGTTTTCTACCTCCCGCCGGATACGCTCGAATGGGAAGATTGCGAAAAAGGCTATGGCGATTTCTTGCATTGGGCATTAGTAGGCGACCTGCAGATGTATTATGAAAACCTACGTTGGCAAAATTGGCGCGAAGAAATCCGCAATTTGAGTGGTGACAGTGTTTATACGTTCTTTCCATTTTTATGTACTGAAGAAGGTAGCGACATCAACCAAGTCAGCCGCAAGCCTATCGCCATTGCCGAACATTATGCTTCCACTTTAGATTTACAAAAATCTATCCTATAAGGAATGCTTTTTCAGACGACTTTTTTATCAAAGCCAAATTTGGCGGGAAATATAACCTGAGATATATAAAACCATTCACTCACGACCACCATGAAAAAAATTATCCTGCTCCCTATACTTTTTATCAGCCTCGCCGCACATGCGGAATTCTCAGAAATTCAAGATCCTGACGGATACAGCAACTTACGCGAAAAACCGAACGCCCAAAGCCGAATCCTGACCAAAATTCCAAACGGTACCCATGTTTATACCCCCGAGATGGACGGAAAGCTTTATTTAGAACACGGTTGGCAGATGACCTACGATTTGCGCGGCAAAAAAAGGCTAGATGGCTGGGTGCATACTTCGCGACTGATTCCGTTGTCGCGTTATGAAAGCATCCCCGTTACGGCCACTGCCGACGGCTTTACCTGCCAAAAAAACGGTATGGGCGTGCGCATTAAATCGGAACGTTTCAACTATAAGAAAGAAAAACATCTGTTTACACACGATCAATACGGACTTTCCCATTATCGCAGAAAAGAAATGTTCGGCACTGACGGTACAATTCCATTCAGCCACTATCGTGAAATTGCCTTTTTCCGCAACGGTAAAACACAAATCGCTCCCCGAGCCCAATATGACCACCTGTTCAACCCATATTTTGAAAAGGCAGGCGATAATACGCAACTGAGCCACTGTTACTACCGCGCTAAAGACGATACCCTTTTCTTAACGACCATCATCGGAGATGGTGCCGCCTATACTGAAGTCTTATTTGTCTTCCGGCAAGGCATCTTGAAGAACGTATTGGCTTCGCTACACCCTGAGGTTTAATTTTCAGACGGCCTTTTTATCTCTTCCTTCAAAACATGATTACCGACATCATCAGCAACGCCACCCGCTACGCCGCACTGCACCCCGACTTCGCCGACGCCGTCCGGCTGTTGCAAACGCTGGATTTCGCCGCCCTGCCCGACGGACAAGTGCCGTGCGCAAACCCAAACATCCGCCTCTTTATCGGCAGCGAACTGATGAGGAGCAAAGCCGATGCCAAGCCGGAAGCGCATTTGAAACATATCGACATCCAAGCCCCCATCAGCGGGGAAGAAACCTACGGCTGGATAGACAGAGGTCGTCTGAAAAACGGTTTGGGCTACGACGAAAAGCGCGACATCGAATTTTTCGACTGCGAACCGGAAACTTGGCTCACGCTCCAACCGGGCGAGTTCGCCCTCTTCTTTCCCAACGACGCGCACGCCCCATTGGTGGGCGAAGAAAAGTCCATACGCAAAGCCGTATTTAAAATCCGTATCGAAGCAGAACGCTACTGATTTCCTTCAATCCTTCGGAAATACTGTAAAACTCGGCTATATCGCCCATCGCGTTCCCAACGAATCCGCCTGCATGATTTCCACGCAGCTTTCTCGATGCCGCAATGGTACAATCAGCCTCGTTCAAGCAAACCGACCTGCAAACAGACACAAAAGGTCGTCTGAAAACACCATCCTAAAAAATGGAAAACGTATCGCCGTTTTCAGACGACCTTCCCCTTTCCAAACCCTCATAAGGATTTTGCCATGACCAAACATATCGCCATCCTCCGAGGCGACGGCATCGGTCCCGAAATCGTCGCCGAAACCGTCCGCGTACTCGACAAACTCATCGCCCAAGGCTTGGACGTCAGCTACGAATATGCCCCACTAGGCGGCGAAGCCTACGACGAATACGGCCATCCCTATCCCGAATTTACACAAAACCTCTGCCGCAAAGCCGATGCCGTCCTGCTCGGCGCGGTCGGCAGCCCGCAATACGATAACCTCGACCGCCCGCTACGCCCCGAACGCGGCCTATTGGCAATCCGCAAAGACCTGAACCTGTTTGCCAACCTGCGCCCCGCCATCCTCTACCCCGAGCTTGCCAACGCCTCCACGCTCAAACCCGAAATCGTCGCAGGACTAGATATCCTCATCGTGCGCGAACTCACCGGCGACATCTACTTCGGCGAACCGCGCGGCATCCGTGTTCTGGAAAACGGTGAACGCGAAGGCTACAACACCATGAAATACAGCGAAAGCGAAATCCGCCGCATCGCCCACGTCGCCTTCCAATCCGCCCAAAAACGCAGCAAAAAAGTCTGCTCCGTCGGCAAAGCCAACGTCTTGGAAACCACCGAACTTTGGCGCGAAATCTTTGAAGAAATCGGCAAACAATACCCCGACGTCGAACTCTCCCACATGTATGTGGACAACGCCGCCATGCAGCTCGTGCGCGCACCCAAACAATTCGACGTCATCGCCACCGGCAACATCTTCGGCGACATCCTCTCCGACGAAGCCTCCATGCTGACCGGCTCCATCGGCATGCTGCCCTCCGCCTCGCTGGACGAAAACGGCAAAGGCCTGTACGAACCGTCACACGGCTCCGCCCCTGACATCGCCGGACAAAACAAAGCCAACCCGCTGGCCACCATCCTCTCGCTTGCCATGCTGCTGCGTTACAGCCTGAACGACGAAACCCGCGCGCAACAAGTCGAAAGCGCCATCCAAAAAGTGCTGCAACAAGGCTTGCGCACCGGCGACATTTACGAAGAAGGCACAAAACTCGTTTCCTGCTCCGAAATGGGCGACGCCGTACTCGCCGCCTTGTAAAAGGTCGTCTGAAAACCAAAAGCGCGGATAATTCCGCGCTTTTTTCATTAACTTTAATAACAGAAGTTTTAATCACTACTTGCCAAAATTTTAGCTCCTTCTGGCAATATTGCCTTTAGTTCAGTCTTTGTGAATAAACCTTGTGCTTCAGGATTTACCGTTAAAGCTTCTGGATATTGCCGCCAAAAATTTTTATCCGCTTCTAATTGTGTCACATTCGGTGGCCAAAAATCATTCTGAGCTTTAAATAACAAATCATTCCCTGAGCGTTCCCCGGATAGATATGCTTCGAAATCCGTGGTGTTTATTTCAAAAACTCGCCTCACAGAAGCAATACCAAGTTCAAAAAACGTATAGTATTTTCCATCATGCTCCCGAATATAAAGATTGTCTGGCGTATGGACTTCCTTAAAGTTCTCATATTCTTCCCATGCTATTTTTGTTAAGCCCATTTTAATTATCACCTAATTTTCTAATTGTAAATTGTCCCCAAGGCACCTCATCAATGACTGCTTCGGGCATATCGCCTGGATAAGTGCGGCCACCTGGTTTCCAATATCCTTTAAAAGCTGACGCTTCGTTACCACTTGGAACTTTCAAATTTTTAATTGAATCATAAGGAATTTCTATTGTCACAGGTGTATTACCTAAATCACCAGGATGTAATTCTAGCAAATCTTCAAGAAGTCTAGGGTTGCCTTAATATTGCTCTTCTCAGTTTTCAGACGACCCCATCATCAAATCCAAGTAAATCCACCATTCACCCTTAAGAAATGATATGCATTCTTTCCTATGTTAAGATAAACGTCTTTACAACCTCATACAAAGGACAAGAATCATGAAAAAAATCATCTTCGCCGCACTCGCAGCAACAGCCATCGGTACTGCCTCCGCCGCCACTTACAAAGTGGACGAACACCACGCCAACGCCCGTTTTGCCATCGACCACTTCAACACCAGCACCAACATCGGCGGTTTCTACGGTCTGACCGGCTCCGTCGATTTCGATCAAGCAAAACGCACCGGCAAAATCGACATTACCATTCCCGTTGCCAACCTGCAAAGCGGTTCGCAACACTTCACCGACCACCTGAAATCCGCCGACATCTTTGATGCCGCCAAATATCCGAACATCCGCTTTGTTTCCACCAAATTCAACTTCAACGGCAAAAAACTGCTCTCTGTTGAGGGCAACCTGACCATGCACGGCAAAACCGCCCCCGTCAAACTCAAAGCCGAAAAATTCAACTGCTACCAAAGCCCGATGGCGAAAACCGAAGTTTGCGGCGGCGACTTCAGCACCACCATCGACCGCACCAAATGGGGCGTGAACTATCTGGTTGATGCAGGTATGACCAAAAACGTCCGCATCGACATCCAAATCGAAGCCGCCAAACAATAAGCCGCTGCGCAACACAAAAGGTCGTCTGAAAACGAAGTTTGCTGTATCCGTTTTCAGACGACCTTAAAATATTTCACAACGCCTTTTAGAGATTTCACATAAAATCCGCGATAATAACGTTTGATTTTCACACTACGAGAAACACTCAAATGAACAAAACCCTCAAACTCACTTTCGCCGCCCTCGCCCTTGCCGCAGCCTTCAACGCCCAAGCCGAGACACACGCCGTCATCGAAACCAATATGGGCAACATCAGCCTGTCGCTCGACGAAACCAAAGCACCGAAAACCGTCGCCAACTTCGTCAGCTACGCCCGTAAAGGCTTTTACGACAACACCGTTTTCCACCGCGTTATCGACGGCTTTATGATTCAAGGCGGCGGCTTTACCGCAGACCTTGCCCAAAAAGCCACAGATAAAGCCATCAACAACGAAGCGGACAACGGCTTGAAAAACACCGTCGGCACCATCGCCATGGCGCGTACCGGCGATCCTAATTCCGCCACCAGCCAGTTCTTCATCAACACTGCCGACAACGCATTCCTCGACTTCAAAAACAAAACCCCGCAAGGCTACGGCTATGCCGTCTTCGGCAAAGTGACTTCGGGTATGGATGTCGTGCAACAAATCAGCAAAACCCCGACTGCGACACGCGGCTTCCATCAAAACGTCCCTGTCAAACCGGTCATCATCAAGCGCGTCACCATCGGCAAATAAATTATAGTGGATTAAAATTGCAATGATACGGCGTTGCCAACGCCCTTATGTACTATCCGTACACGGCGGGCGTTGTCGCCTTGTCTCATTTTTATTTTAATCCACTATACAAACCGACTTCTTTGACAGAATACGGTTTCAATTCAAGCCCGATATAAAAGGTCGTCTGAAAATCAAATTTTCAGACGACCTTTCGTTTACGTTTGAGACTTAATGCTCCAACCCCTCGGTATCGATTTTGACGACTTTGTCGGTTTTATCCTCCGGCAAAAGCAGGTTCAGGACAACCGCCGTAATGCCGCCGGCGGAAATAGAGTTTTGGAACAAGACAGGCAGGTTTTTAAACACTTCCGGTTCAAACGCCACGCCCAAGCCCAGACCGACCGACGTTGCCGCAATCACTGCCTCGCGCCTGCGGATGCCGTGGCTGACCAAAATCCGCACGCCCGCAATCGCAATCAGTCCGAACATCAAAACCATCGCGCCGCCCAACACCGGACTCGGAATCGTCGTAAACGCACGTCCGACAACGGGGAATAAACCCAGCAGCACCAAAATCACGGCAATATATTTGCCCACATGGCGCGAAGCCACGCCGGTCATCTGAATCACGCCGTTGTTTTGCGCGAAGGTGGTCAGCGGCAGCGAACCCAAAGCCGTCGCAATCACCGATACCAAACCGTCCGCCAACACGCCGCCGCGCAGGCGTTTGGTGTATTCCTCGCCTTCAATCGGCTGGTCGGACACCATTGCCGTCGCAGTCAAATCGCCGACCGCCTCAAACACGCTCAACAGGAAAATCGCGCCCGCCACAATAAATGCGTGCCAATCGAAAGCGAAACCATATTTAAACGGTACGGGCAGCGTAACTAGCGGCAGGTTTTGCAGTGCGGAAAAATCCACCTTGCCCAAAAACAGCGCGACGATGTAGCCGACAATCAACCCGACCGCAATGCCGCTCATACGCAGCAGCGGATTTTTCATGCAGTTGAATATCAACACAATCAGCAACACCAACGACGCCAGCCCCAAGTTTTCCATCGAGCCGAACGTGCCGTTCGCCTTCGCACCGAAGCCGCCGCCGAAATCGGTAATGCCGACGTGTACCAAACTCAGACCAATCAGCATCACGACCACGCCGCTGACCGTCGGCGTAATCACTTTTTTCAAATACGGCAGAAGCCACGCCGAGAAGCACACCAAAAACGCGCCGACAAACGACACGCCCAACAGCGTCGAAATCATCGCATCCTTGGTCAAAAAACCGCCCTCTTTCATCCCCGCGCCAAGCGCAATCATGACGGTGACGAACGAGAAATTCACAGACTGGATAGACAGCATCCCCGAACCGACCGGCCCGAAGCGGTTGACCTGCAAATAAGTGCCGACACCCGACGCGACCATCGCCATCGACACGAGATACGCCGTCATCTCCACCGGCAATTCCAGCGCGCCGCCCACAATCAGCGCGGGCGTAATCATCGGCACAAAAATCGCCAGAAGATGCGTTATCGCGCTTAATAAGGCATTTCCGAATGGCGGTTTGTCTTCCAAACCGTACACTAAATCAGGCGAATCCGCCTGTTTTTTCATTGTTCCAGCCATTGCAGTCTTTCTATCCGTTGTCAAACGTTAAAAATTTTTAAGGAACGAAATTGTAGCGAATCAAAGATTCCTTATCAATTCTAATCCTCCAGTGCAAAAACATCCCCGGCCGCCCAAATTCGAATTTCTTTGAATTTCCGCACCAGCCAGTCCTTCATTTTTAGACGACATTTATGCGCTTAACACATTTTAATTCTTGACAGCACTTCCACCGCTCAAAACCAATAATTTTATGATTATAAAAAATATTATTTATTAAGATATGATAGCCCTTAAGCCTTTAAACCAACCGTCCGGCCGATATGTTTCACACAAACAACAAAGTAAGCTACAATCCGAAGCATAATCGACCTCACACAATGAATAAAAAGGTTTCCGTATGTTACAAGGTAGCTTGGTTGCCCTGATTACACCCATGAATCAAGACGGCAGCATCCATTACGAACAACTCCGCGATTTGATCGACTGGCACATCGAAAGCGGTACCGACGGCATCGTCGCCGTCGGCACGACGGGCGAATCCGCCACCCTCTCCGTCGAAGAACATTTAAGCGTAATCGAAGAAACGGTCAAACACGTCAACAAGCGCGTTCCCGTTATCGCCGGCACCGGCGCCAACAACACCCTCGAAGCCATCGCGCTCTCCCGCGCCGCCGAAAAAGCCGGTGCAGACTACACCCTCTCCGTCGTCCCCTATTACAACAAGCCCTCCCAAGAAGGCATTTACCAACATTTCAAAACCATCGCCGAATCCACCTCGATTCCGATGATTATCTACAACGTACCCGGCCGCACCGTCGTCAGCATGACCAACGACACCATCCTGCGCCTTGCCAAAATCCCGAATATCGTCGGCGTCAAAGAAGCCAGCGGCAACATCGGCAGCAATCTCGAATTAATCAAACACGCGCCCGAAGGCTTCACCGTCCTTTCCGGCGACGACCCTACCGGCCTGCCCTTCATGCTCTGCGGCGGGAAAGGCGTTGTGACCGTTGCCGCCAATGTCGCCCCCAAACTCTTCGCCGATATGTGCCGCGCCGCCCTTGCAGGCGATATTGCGACCGCTCGTCAATTAAATGACCGCCTGATTCCGATTTATAACACTATGTTCTGCGAACCAAGCCCTGCCGCGCCCAAATGGGGCATCTCCGCATTGGGCAAATGCGACCCTTATGTCCGCCTGCCGCTCGTCCCCCTGACCGAAGCCGGACAGGCAAAAGTCCGCGCCGCATTGCAAGAATCCGGACAACTCACCGCATAAACCGCAAAGGTCGTCTGAAAACCGTTTTCAGACGACCTGCCGTTAACCCATCACATCCCACAGGAAACCAATATGACCTATATGAAACCTGTCGTCGTAGCAATCGCCCTGATCAGCATGACTGCCTGTTCGGGCAACAAAAAAGACCTGCCTAAGCTGGACTACCAAACCCAGACACGCAAAATCGTCAAATTAGAAGTACCGCCTGATTTGAACAACCCCGATCAAGGCAACCTCTATCAAATACCCGCAGGCAGCGGTGCCGTCCGCGCCAGCGACCTGAGCCGCCGTACATCGGCAACCCAACAGGCCGCCAACTCCGAGGTCCTCAAATCCGTCAAAGGCGTCCGTTTGGAGCGCGACGGCAACCAACGCTGGATTGAAGTCCAAGGCAAATCCCCTGCCGAAATTTGGCCTCTGTTGAAAGCATTCTGGCAAGAAAACGGCTTTGACATCAAATCCGAAGAACCCGGCATCGGCCAAATGGAAACCGAATGGGCGGAAAACCGCGCCAAAATCCCGCAAGACGGCCTGCGCCGCCTCTTGGACAAAGTCGGCATGGGCGGCATCTATTCCACCAGCGAGCGCGATAAATTCATCATCCGCATCGAACAAGGCAAAAACGGCACGACCGACGTCTTCTTCGCCCACAAAGGCATGAAAGAAGTTTACGCTGACAAGAAAAAAGACACGACCATGTGGCAGCCTGCTGCCAACGACCCCAACCTTGAAGCTGCCTTCCTCGCACGCTTCATGCAATACTTGGGCGTCGATCAGCAACAAGCTGAAAACGCGCTGACCCAAAGCGTTGCCAAACGCAGCGGCAGCGAATTGGCACGAATCGACGGCAACACCCTGCTCGTCTCCGGCGACTACGGCCGCAACTGGCGACGTACCGCGCTTGCCCTCGACCGCATCGGCTTGAATGTCTTGGGCCAAAACATCGAACGCCACGCCTTCTTGGTTCAACAGGCGCCTAACGAAAGCGACGCCGTTTCCACGAAAAAACCGGGCTTCTTCGGCCGTATGCTGGGCAAAGGCAAAAAAGTTGAGAAACCTGCCGCCTATCCCGAAATCATCGTATTCGTCGAGCCTGTCAACGGCGGTTCGCGCATCAGCCTCTTGAACAAAGACGGCAGCGCATACAAAGGCAGCGATGCCTCTACGCTCCTCAGCCGCCTGCATACGGAACTGCGTTAAGCAATCCGATGTCACAACAGGTCGTCTGAATTTGAATCTAAACTGCGCCTCAAATCTCGGACGCCCGTAAAAGTCCATTCAGGCGCTCCCTATTAAGCCGGGTTCTGCATAAACAGGACTCGGCTTTTTCCATCTCAAATTGCAACGCTCCCGTTTGCAGCAATCCATACAACCATCTGCCTGCTTCATCCGCCTTTAAGCAGTATCATACTGGTCGGGATATCACGCTGCTCGTTGCTTCAACGGCAACCTGCCCTTCCCTATCTGGCGGGGTATTTAGCATGTTCTGATTATGAGAAGAGGTCGTCTGAAACCAAATTTTCAGTTTCAGACGACCTTTTACCGTATCAGTAACCTTGTCCCTTCCCCCGTTCTGCGGGGGAAGGTTAGGATGGAGGTGGCTTCGCGGCTTTAGGCAAAATCAAATTGGTGCAGCCCGTAAAGCCACCCTCTCCCCAATCCTCTCCCGCCGGACGGGAGAGGGGGCAGGTTGCGCGTCGTGGTATAGATTTCTGTCTGGCTACCGTCATTCCCGCCCCCGCCTACGCATAGTGGATTAAATTTAAATCAGGACAAGGCAACGAAGCCGCAGACAGTACAGATAGTACAGAACCGATTCACTTGGTGCTTCAGCACCTTAGAGAATCGTTCTCTTTGAGCTAAGGCGAGGCAACGTCGTACTGGTTTAAAGTTAATCCACTATAAAAATGCACCCTGATGGCTGGAGGGTGCAACCGTCAGGGTGTTATTCAAACTGTTTTCATCTGCTTAAAACGTAGGGGTCGTCTGAAAATCGGATTGACTGTTCGGCACATTGCATTAAGGGTCCGGCAAACTCTTCTCCAACCTTCCAAAGTCTCTCCGCCGATTTAATGAATGACGGTTTTCAGACGACCTCCGGGGTCGTCTGAAAACCGTACAAGCCTTACAGCAACACTTTCTCCACGCCACCGTTGTTGGCTTTTTTCACAAACTCGTCCAGCCAGTTTTCGCCGAGGATGTGTTTCGCCATTTCGATGACGATATAGTCGGCGGGCATGTCGTTGTCGTCGGCGTAGCGGCTCAGTCCTTGCAGGCAGGCGGGGCAGGTGGTGAGCATTTTGACGGGTTCGCCCTGCGGCAGCTCTTTGAGGTTTTTCTCGATTTCTTCCTGTTTGCGGAATTTGACTTGGGTGGCGATGTCGGGGCGTTTGACGGCGAACATGCCGGATTCGCCGCAGCAGCGGTCGCTTAGGACGACTTTCTGCCCCATGAGGCTGCTTGCCATTTGGGTGGCGTTCATGGTTTTGATGGGCGTGTGGCAGGGGTCGTGGTAGAGGTATTGCTGACCTTTCACGCCGTTCAGGTGCACGCCTTTTTCGAGCAGGTATTCGTGGATGTCGATGATGCGGCAGCCGGGGAAGATTTCTTCGAAGCGGTATTTTTCGAGCTGGTCGTAGCAGGTGCCGCAACTGACGACGACGGTTTTGATGTCGAGGTAGTTGAGGGTGTTTGCCATGCGGTGGAAGGCGACGCGGTTGTTGGTGCTCATTTGTTCGGCTTTTGCCTTGTTTCCGCCCGCGTCCTGCGGATAGCCGCAACACATATAGCCGGGCGGCAGGACGGTTTGTACGCCGACGTGCCAGAGCATGGCTTGGACGGCGAGTCCGATTTGGCTGAACAAACGCTCGGAACCACAGCCGGGGAAGTAGAACACGGCTTCGGCATCTTCGGGCGCGGCGGGGTTGCGGATGATGGGGATGCTTTTGTCGTCTTCGATGCCGAGCATGGAGCGCGGTGTTTTGGCGGGCACGCTTTTGGGCAAAGGACGGTTGATGAAGTGGATGATTTGTTCTTTGACCGGAGCGGTGCCGACGGTGGCTTTGGGTTCGGCTTTTTGTTTTTTGGTGCCGACGGGCAGGAGTTTGCCGATTTTGTAGGCGAAGTTCTGCGCGGGGAAGCCGGTCTGTATCATGGCGGCGCGCAGGGCTTTGATGGTTTTCGGGCCGGTGGCGTTCAGGAACGCCATGCCCATCGATGCGGCGGGTGCGAAGCGTTTGTGGCCGGAATCGGCAAGGTAGTTGCGGATGGCTACGGTTACGTCGCCGAAGTCGATGTTGACCGGGCAGGGTTTGACGCAGCGGTGGCACACGGTGCAGTGGTCGCTGATGTCCATGAGTTCTTCAAAGTGTTTGATGGAAACGCCGCGGCGGGTTTGTTCTTCGTATAAAAAGGCTTCGGTCAAGAGCCCCACGCCGAGGATTTTGTTGCGCGGACTGTACAGCAGGTTGGCACGCGGAACGTGGGTGGAGCAGACGGGTTTACATTTGCCGCAGCGCAGGCAGTCTTTGACGGAATCGGCGATGGTGCCGAGGTCTGATTTCTCCATAATCAGCGATTCCGCGCCCAAAAGCTCGAAAGACGGCGTGTAGGCGTTGCGTAAGTCCGAGCCTTTCATCAGTTTGTGACGGTTGAAGGTGTGTTTGGGGTCGACTTGGTTTTTGTAGTTCCAAAACGGCTGCAAGTCTTCATCGGTCAGAAATTCGAGCTTGGTGATGCCGATGCCGTGTTCGCCGGAAATCACGCCGCCGAGCGAGCGGGCGAGCTTCATGATGCGTTCGACCGAACGGTAGGCGGTCTGAAGCATTTGGGCGTCGTCTGAATTGACGGGGATGTTGGTGTGGACGTTGCCGTCGCCGGCGTGCATATGCAACGCGACGAAGACACGCCCGCGCACGGTTTTGGCGTGGATTTTGCCCAAGCCTTCGATGATTTTGGTGTCGGTTTTGCCGCTGAAGATTTCGGCGAGCGGTTTCATTACATCGTCTTTGACGGACACGCGCAGGCGGAAGTCGCGGAATGCGGTGAAACAGCTCTCGTCGTCTTTGGCTTCGGGCGCGGCATGGACGGCTGCGCCGTAGCGGGCTTTGTAGTCGGCAAGCGGCGTGTCCAGATGGGCGAGCAACCAGTCCCAACGCTCTTTGACGGCGGAAACGTGGGCAAGGGCGTGTTTGCCGCGTTCGCCTAAGAGTTCGGCGGTCGGCAGGTCCGTGCCCATTTTGTCGATGGGGAGTTTGCCCGAAAGATATTGCTCCAATGCGGCGCACAGGGTGAGTTTGTTTTGGATGGAAAGCTCGATGTTGATGCGTTCGATACCGTCCGAATACTCGCCCAGCCGCTCCAGCGGAATCACCACGTCTTCGTTGATTTTAAAGGCGTTGGTGTGTTTGGCGATGGCGGCGGTGCGGCTGCGGTCGAGCCAGAAGGTTTTGCGCGCTTCGGGCGACACGGCGATAAAGCCTTCGCCGTCGCGGGCGCGGGCAAGTTCGCAGATGTGTTCGGCAGCTGCCTGCACGGCAGCTTCGTCGTCTGAAACCACGTCCGCCAGCAAGACCATTTTCGGACGCCCTTTCCCCGCCGCTTTGGTGGCGTAACCGACGGCGCGGACATAACGCCAGTCCAAATGCTCCAAACCCGCCAGCCGCACGCTGTCGTGGGCGAGCAGGAAATCGCGGATTTCGACGATGGACGGCGTGGCGGTGGCAACCGTACCGAAAAACTCCATACACACGGTGCGCGTGTATTTCGGCATTTTATGCAACACGAAGGCGACGCTGGTGATGATGCCGTCCGTGCCTTCTTTCTGCACGCCGGGCAGGCCGCTCAAGAATTTGTCGGTAACGTCTTTGCCCAAACCGACTTTGCGGAATTTGTGGCCGGGAATTTCCAAGCGTTCGGTTTTAACGATATTGAGGCCGTCTGAATCCAGCGTGTGAACGTCGAACACGGCGGTTTCTTCGTCGTGGATTTTGCCGAAATTGTGGCGCACGCGCTCGATGCGCAGCCATTCGCCCTGCGGGTTGACCATCTGCCAGTAGGCGAGGTTGTCCAACGCCGTCCCCCACAGCACGGCTTTTTTGCCGCCCGCGTTCATCGCTACATTGCCGCCCACGCAGGAAGCGTCGGCAGAAGTCGGATCGACGGCGAACACCAAGCCCGCCTGATGCGCGGTTTCTTCCACCCGCCGCGTGACCACGCCCGCGCCGCAATGGATAATCGGATGTTTGCCGTCCAAACCCGCCAGTTCGACAAATTCGACGCCGCGATGCTTGTCCAGCTTTTCCGTATTGATGACTGCGCTGTTTGCATCCAAAGGCACAGCGCCGCCGGTATAACCCGTGCCGCCGCCGCGCGGGATAATGACCAAGTCCAGCTCGATTAAGGCGCGCACCAAAGGCGCGACTTCCGCTTCCGTGTCGGGATTGACGACGACAAACGGATATTCGACGCGCCAGTCGGTCGCATCGGTAACGTGCGTTACCCGCGCCAGCCCGTCGAACATAATATTGTGCGGCTTGGTGATTTTGCTCAAACGCTCCAAAATCTGCCGCCGCTTTTGGCGCGTTTCGTCAAAGCCGCCGTCAAAACGCTCAACCGCCTTGTCCGCTGCCGCTACCAACACATCGACTTGCGGATTGTCGTCGCGGCGTTTTCGGATTTCGTTCAAACGGTGGCGCATTTCGCGCACCAGCGCGGCGCGGCGTTTCGGATGCTCCAGCAAATCATCGACCAGATACGGATTGCGCACGACCACCCAAATATCGCCCAATACTTCAAACAACATCCGCGCCGAACGCCCTGTCCTGCGCTGTCCGCGCAAGTCTTGCAGAATCTGCCACGCCTCATCGCCCAACAGGCGGATGACGATTTCGCGGTCGGTGTAGGAAGTATAGTTGTAGGGAATTTCCCGAATACGCTGCGGGGCGGTAGTCGTGGTCATGGTGGCGGTGTGTCCGTATGATTATTGGTACGGCGAAACTGCGGAAAGCTGAGGCATGATTTCGCCGTATTTTTATGAAAAGGTCGTCTGAAAGTGCAGCTTCAACGAAGTTAAAATGATTTTCGAGACAATCAGACAACTCGTTGGAAAAGCGATAATGTAGTTTAAATTCCGATGTTTTTCAACGGAAAAGGCGAAAAATGTTTCAATAGGAATAATTTTCAAAAAGGCGGATATTGTTGACAATTTAAAGGTAAAAAGACTTTTCAGACGACCTTTGATGCAGCCGCGCTTGAGTTTTCCCGTAAAACAGTTATAATGCCACTCTCTTACGGCGGGTCTCCCCGCATGGTAATTCGGAACACCGGGTCAGGGGCGGAAGCCAGCAGCCCACTCCGATGCGTCAGTGCCGGGGGTCTGGCTCGCCACCCTATTAAAAAACACCGAAGATTGATTGCTCTTCGGTGTTTTTGCTTTTGTAGAATCCGGGATGGGGAAAAGGTCGTCTGAAAACCTATTGAATGCACCTACTCGAATAACGGCAAGGCATTGCATCCGTTTGTGACGGTAAGGCAACATCAAGCATTTTTCTCGTTGGCACGCCCTAAGTAAATAGCAATCAGGGTCAACACGGCGCCGCTCCATTGGTGGGCGTTAATCGGTTTATCCAACCAAAAATAGTCTATCAACAAAGCGGCGACAGGCTCGGAGAGCAGCAGCAGTCCGGTCAGCGAGAATGACAATAAGGGAATGGCGTAGGCTATCATGCCCCATGCGAAACACTGCATCACTGCGCCGTAAATCAATACCAGTCCGATATCGCGCATGGTGGCGGGATAGAGGGCGTGGCTGTCAAACAGTATGGACGGGATGATGAGGGATAACGCGCCGCCAAAGCTCAAAATCATCATCATCGGGAACAGGGAGGTTTTCTCGATTTGGTGGGTTTTGTGGATACACACCATAGACAATGCAAGCATCCCGCCCGAAGTGATGCCGCTGATAAAGCCCCAGACGGCGTTGCCGTTGTGTCCAAACTCAGGACTGCCGATAAGGGCGACGCCGCTGATGGCGAGAATGAGACTGAACATTTGCGGTTTGCTCAAGCGTTCGCCGAAAAAGAAGAAACCGATGGCGGAGAGGAAAAATATCTGCAAGCTGTTGAGCAAGGTGGAAATACCAGGACCGACGGCGTGTATGCTTTCATGCCACAGCGACAGGTCGAATGCCAAAAACACGCCAGAGAGCATGGCGGTGTAGATGGCTTTTCTGCTTTTGGGCAGCTTTTGCCCGAAAAGACGAGACAGCAGCCAAAAAATCACCGCCGCTATCACCAGCCGCCAAAATGCGATGGCGTAAGAGCCGACGTCGACAAATTTGACAATCAAGCTGCCCAATCCGAAAACGACGCAGCCGACGACCAGCAAAGGGGCGGCATGCGAATGATGCGGCTTATTCATAACGTTCTCTATTCTCTTTGTTTTATAGTGGATTAACTTTAAACCAGTACGGCGTTGCCTCGCCCTAGCTCAAAGAGAACGATCCTCTAAGGTGCTGAAGCACCGAGTGAATCGGTTCCGTACTATCTGTACTGTCTGCGGCTTCGTCGCCTTGTCCTGATTTAAAGTTAATCCACTATATAAGGCGGATTTGAAATCCGTCGGTTTTATGGGTATTGCTATGCAGCCGGTTTGCAGAAAGGTCGTCTGAAAACGTGCAACCTGCTTTTCAGACGACCTTTTTACATTCTTTTCACATCAATCCTGCATCAGCCAATATTGCAGGCCGATTAGGGTTTTGCCGTCTTTGATTTCGTTGTGTGCCAAAGCGGTGCGGGCTTCTTCCTTGCTCATCAGGACGGTTTCGGTGATTTCGTCTTCGTCGTTGCTCAGGGTGCTGCCGAGGCGCACGCCTTCTGCTTGGTAAAAGTACATTTTTTCGTCGCAGAAGCCGATGGCGGTGTAGAAGCTGCTGATAAGTTTGACGCGGTCGGCGGTGTACGGGGTTTCTTCCGCCAGCTCGCGCAGGGCGCATTCGGCGGGGTCTTCGCCTGCATCGAGTTTGCCGGCGGGCAGCTCGAGCGTGGCAGCGTCTGCGGCGTAACGCCATTGGCGCACGAGTACGGCTTTGCCCTCTTCAGTAACCGCCAAAACGCAGGCCGCGCCGGGATGGCGGATGACGATGCGCTGGCTTTCGTTGCCGTTGGGCAGGCGGACTTTGTCGCGGTTGATGGTAACAAATGAGCCTTGATAAATCGGCTCGCTGCTGAGTTTGGTTTCTTTCAAATCCATTTGCGTGTTCTCTTTGTAAAGTTTGATACGGGGTCGTCTGAAAATCGGGAATGGGTTTTAACTTCGTTGAAGCCGCGCTTTCAGACGACCTCTTGAGTCATGAAAAGGCTCGTCTGAAAGGGAGCGAAGCGGGTTTCGCTAAACCGTTTGTGCTGCTTTAAACCCTGCTGCGTTCGATTTCAATGCCGACTTCTTTGACATCGGGCAGGATGCCGGGCTTGATGATTTTGACGCGCACACTCAACGCGCCGAAATTGTCGAGGATGAGCTTGGCGATGTGTTCCGCCAATGATTCGAGCAAGAGGAAGCTTTGTTCGGCAAGGCTTGCCCTGACGGCTTCGCAGACTTCGCCGTAGTGGACGGTATTGCCGATGTGGTCGTCTTGACCGCTTTGTTCGGGGATGCCGATGTCCAAGTCCAAAATCAGGGTTTGGGGGTGTTCGCGTTCCCAGTCGTACACGCCGATTAAGGTGTCCGCCTTCATGCCGCGTAAAAAGATTTTGTCCATTTGCCTGCCTGTTTTTTTGATAAAATGAGCGTCCCATTTTAAGTAAAGCATCTGAAATGTTCAATGTATCCGCCGTTATCGCGGCTTATTTAATCGGTTCGCTGTCGTTTGCCGTCATTGTTTCCAAATATTACGGCATGGACGATCCGCGCACTTACGGCTCGGGCAACCCCGGCGCGACCAATGTTTTACGCAGCGGCAAGAAAAAAGCGGCGGCGCTGACTTTGCTGGGCGACGCGCTCAAAGGTTTGGTGGCGGTGGTTTTGGCACGCTGTCTGCAAGATGCTTTGAATCTGTCGGACATCACCATAGCGGCGGTTGCCGTCGCCGCGTTGGTCGGACATATGTGGCCGCTGTTTTTCGGCTTTAAAGGCGGCAAGGGCGTGGCAACTGCTTTGGGCGTATTGCTGGCGCTTTCTCCTGCAACGGCTTTGGTTTGCGCGGCGATTTGGCTGGTGATGGCGTTCGGTTTTAAAGTGTCCTCGCTTGCCGCACTTGCTGCCACCGTAGCCGCGCCGCTCGTCGCCTTCTGGCTGATGCCCTACTCTTCTTGGGCTTGGGCGACCGTCGTCATTGCCGTGCTGGTGTTGTACCGCCATAAAAGCAATATCCAAAACCTGCTTCAAGGCAAAGAAGGCAAAATCGGAGACAAGGCGGACAAGCCTTAAACCTGATTTTATTTTTCAGACGACCTGTCCGATTGCGGAATGAACCAAGGTCGTCTGAAAACCTTTCAATCTACGCTGCGTCATCGCCTTAACCCGCCGGCAGGTATCGAAAACCGATTTAATCCATTATAATCAAGCTCTTTTGTTTCACAACCAAACTTCCATGCCGAAACGCCCGTTCAAAACCGTCCTGACCGCCTTTACCTTGGCCGCGCTGTCTGCCTGCTCGCTGGTCAAGTATCAGCCTGTCGCCACCATCAATAAAATTGATATGAACCAAGGCTATCGTTTTGAAACCAGCCAGTTTCGGCGCGAAGAAGACGACACCTTCATCATCCTGATGCTCTCCGGCGGCGGAACACGCGCGGCGGCGTTGGGCTACGGCGTGTTGGAGCAGCTTCAGCAGCAAAAAGTTACCATCGGCGGCAAAAGCAAATCGCTGATGTCCAACGTCGATTTGGTGGTCGGCGTATCCGGCGGCTCCGTCCTCGCCGCCTACTTCGCGCTCAAAGGTGAAGAAACCATCCCCATGTTTTACAAGCTTTTCCTTCACCAAAACTTCCAACGCCAAGTCGTCAAACAAGCCTTCTCCATGACCAACCTGCCCCGCCTTGCCTCGCCCGAATACGGACGCGGCGACCTCTTGCAGGAGCAGTTTGAAAACCACCTTTTCGGCAAAGCCACCTTCCGCGATTTGGAAATGCACGGCAAAGGCCCGTTCGCCATCATTTCCGCCACCGACATGGGCGCGGGCGAACGCCTGAACTTCACGCAAGAATACTTCGACCCCATGTGTATCGACTTGGGCAGATTGCGCCTGGCCCGCGCCGTTGCCGCCTCCAGCGCAGTGCCCATGATCTTCGCCCCGATTACCCTCAATAACAACGGCGGCAACTGCGGCTACACCCTGCCGCCACAGCTGCAAATGACCGGCCTCGAGTCCCAAAAGCAGCAAAACGCCACCTATCAAGAGTTTAAAGACAGGTTCAACAAATACAGCGACAGCAAAACCCGTCCCTACATCCACCTGATAGACGGCGGCTTAACAGACAACCTCGGCATGCGCAGCCTCTTGGACATGACCGAAATGTATCCCGACAAAGTGTTGGAACAACAAATCCGCAGCCGCAACCTGCGCCACATCGTCGTCATCAGCGTCAACGCCCAAAACCAAATCAGCAGCAATATGGACAAAACCGCCGCCGTACCCGGATTCCGCGACGTCGTTACCGCCATCGTCAACATCCCCATCGACCAATACACCCAAGAATCCCAACGCCGCTTCCGCGCCTTCGTCGACAAACGCAACGAAACCAGCCGACAAAACGGCGACGGAATCAGCTTTTCCTTCGTCAGCCTCAACCTCAAAGACCTGCCGCCCTCCGCGTTGCGCGACAAAGTGTTAAACATCCCCACCAGCTTCTACCTCCCGCCCGAAGACGTGGACAACCTGCGGACCGCCGCGGCGGAGCTGATGAAACAGTCCCAAGACTACCAAAAACTGCTGCAAGAATTTGCCGCACACCCCAACCCCGAAAGCATCTTCGCAGAGCCGCCGCCACCCGACCCCGAAGACGGCAAAGCAGCCAAAAAACAAAACAAACCCATCCCATAACGACATTTCAGACGACCCATAAAACCCAAAGGTCGTCTGAAACACCACAAACGGAACACCCCGATCATGAACGACAAAACCAGCCCCATCGTTACCGACATCAACCGCCCCGTCCTCGTCCCGCCCGGCGGCCATAAAAAAGTCCTGCTGCATTCCTGCTGCGCCCCGTGCAGCGGCGAAGTGATGGAAGCCATGCTCGCCAGCGGCATCGACTACACCATCTACTTCTACAACCCCAACATCCACCCGCTCAAAGAATACATGTTGCGCAAAGAAGAAAACATGCGCTTCGCCGACAAATTCGGCATCCCCTTCATCGACAAAGACGACGACTACGAAAACGACCGCAAAGAATGGTTCGCCAAAGCCAAAGGTATGGAATTCGAACCCGAACGCGGCATCCGCTGCACCATGTGTTTCGACATGCGTTTCGAAAAAGCCGCCCAATACGCCCACGAAAACGGCTTCCCCGTCTTCACCAGCTCGCTGGGCATTTCCCGCTGGAAAAACATGGCGCAAATCAACGACTGCGGCCACCGCGCCGCCGCACCTTACGACGACGTCGTGTATTGGGATTTCAACTGGCGCAAAGGCGGCGGCAGCGCGCGCATGATCGAAATCAGCAAACGAGAACACTTCTACCAGCAGGAATACTGCGGCTGCGCCTACTCCCTGCGCGACTCCAACGCCCACCGCAAATCGCAAGGCCGCATCCCCATCAAACTCGGCGTGCTGTATTACGGCGACGAGTCCACACAATACGAACCCTCGCCCGACGGACAGGCAGCCAAAATCGTTGTGGACAAATAATTGATGTCGGTTTTATATGAAGAAAAAGGTCGTCTGAAAGATTTTCAGACGACCTTTTCAACGCTTCTCCAACCAAAAAAAGTAACACCCACCCGTCTAACCGTGTTCTAATAATGCTTTACATTTACGCTGAACGAGAGAAAAGCCATGACCGCACCTCAAACGCCCGTTATCCGCTCCCTGCTCGACACCGACCTGTACAAGTTCACCATGCTTCAGGTGATACTGCACCAATTCCCCCAAACCCACAGCCTTTATGAGTTCCGCTGTCGCAACACCGACATGGTTTACCCGCTTGCCGACATCCAAAGCGACTTGGAACGAGAGCTCGACGCACTCTGCCAACTGCGCTTCACCCACGACGAACTCGACTACCTGCGCAGCCTGCGCTTCATCAAAAGCGACTTTGTCGACTATCTCGAACTCTTCCAACTCCAACGCCGCTTCGTCAAAGTCAGCCCCGACTCAGAAGGTCGTCTGAATATCCGCATCGAAGGCCCCATGATTCAGGCGATGTTCTTTGAAATCTTCATCCTCGCCATCGTCAACGAACTCTACTTCCGCCGTCTCGAAACCCCCGCCGTCATCGAAGAAGGCGAACGCCGCCTCCAAGCCAAAGCGCAACGCCTCAAAGAAATCTCCGCCGCGCAAAACCCCGACGATCCGCCGTTTCTCATCTCCGACTTCGGCACCCGCCGCCGCTACACCCTTGATTGGCAGGAACACGTCATCCGCACCCTGCTTGAAGCTGCCCCCGACATCGTGCGCGGCACCAGCAACGTTTATCTCGCCAAAAAAATCGGCATCACCCCCATCGGCACGATGGCGCACGAGTTCCTCCAAGCCTTCCAAGCCCTTGACGTGCGCCTGCGCAATTTCCAAAAAGCCGCCCTCGAAAGCTGGGTACACGAATACCGCGGCGACCTCGGCATCGCGCTGACCGACGTGGTCGGCATGGATGCCTTCCTGCGCGACTTCGACCTCTATTTCGCCAAACTCTTCGACGGTCTGCGCCACGACAGCGGCGACCCTTATGTATGGGGCGACAAAGCGCACGCCCACTACAAAAAACTCAAAATCGACAGCCGCACCAAAATGCTGACCTTCTCCGACGGGCTGGACATCGAACGCTCGTGGGCGTTGCACCAATATTTCAAAGACCGTTTCAAAACCAGCTTCGGTATCGGCACCAACCTCACCAACGACATGGGCCATACCCCGCTGAACATCGTTTTGAAACTCGTCGAGTGCAACGGTCAGTCCGTCGCCAAACTATCCGACTCCCCGGGCAAAACCATGACCACCAACAACACCTTCCTCGCCTACCTGCGTCAGGTGTTTGACGTTCCCGAGCCGAAGGCGGAGGAGTGATTAACTGAAAACAGCAAGAGGTCGTCTGAAAACCTAAAACTAAGGTTTTCAGACGACCTTTTTATCAGACAAATTGACAACAAAACCATCCATGCTAAGCCACAATCCGCCCTATCCCGATATAGGGCTGTTGTCGTTTATGCAACCATTTCATCTTAGTCATGATGTCGCCTTTAAAATTCATTTCAGATAAGTCTATTAAGGAGTAAAATAGCGCCCGTTTTATTTTGTTATGTTTTGAAAGTATATTTAAATGTCCGCACCTCAATTCGATGTCGCCGTGATCGGCGCAGGTCCTGCAGGCTCGGTAGCATCCGCCCTGCTTCACAAAAAAGGTTATAAAGTCTGCGTGTTGGAGAAACAGCACTTTCCGCGCTTCGTCATCGGCGAAAGCCTGCTGCCGCACTGCATGGAAATGCTGGAAGAAGCCGGATTTGCCGACGCCGTGCACGCCGAACCCAGCTTTCAGTTTAAAAACGGCGCGGCGTTTTCATGGGGCAGCCGTTATACCGAATTTGATTTCACTGATAAATTTTCAGACGGCCCCGGCACGGTTTACCAAGTGCGCCGTGGGATTTTCGATAAAATCCTGATTGACGAAGCCGCCAAGCAAGGTGTGGAAGTACGTTTCGGACACGGCGTGACCGCGTTCGACAACAGCGGCGACCTTGCCCGTTTGAGCGTGGAAGCCGACACGGGCGAGAGCTACGAGCTGACCGCAAAATTCGTATTGGACGCCAGCGGCTACGGCCGCGTGCTGCCGCGCCTGTTGGACTTGGAAACGCCGTCGCACCTGCCGCCGCGCCAAGCGCATTTCACGCACATCGACGACAACATCACCAACCCGAAATTCGACCGCAGCAAAATCCTGATTACCACCCACCCGCAACACCGCGACGTGTGGATTTGGCTGATTCCCTTCGGCGACAACCGCTGCTCCATCGGCGTGGTCGGCACGCCCGACGTACTCGCGGGCGAATCGGAAACGGTGTTGAAAAAATTTGTCTACGAATGCCCGATGCTGAAAGAAATTCTGGACAAAGCCGTCTGGGAAAACGACTTTCCGTTCCGCTCCATCCAAGGCTACTCCGCCAATGTCAAATCGCTGCACGGCAAGCATTTCGCGCTGTTGGGCAATGCTGCCGAGTTCCTCGACCCCGTGTTCTCATCAGGTGTCACCATCGCGCTGCACTCCGCCAAACTCGCCGCCGACCTGTTGGCAAAACAGCTTGAAGGCAACGCGGTGGACTGGGATGCCGAATTTGCCAAACCGCTGATGATCGGTGTGAATGCGTTCCGCACTTACGTCGACGGCTGGTACGATTTCCGCTTCCAAAACGTCGTGTACGCGCCCAACCGCAGCCCTGAAATCAGCCGCATGATTTCTTCCATTTTGGCAGGCTACGCATGGGATACTGAAAATCCGTTCGTAGCAAAATCCGAACAGCGCCTGTCCACGCTGGCAGCTTTGGTCGGCGATCTGAAAATCGAATAAAGGGGCAACCGACGCCCTTTCGCAACCGCTTCCACCCCGGTACGCCAATCGTTGTCCACCGGGGCAAGCTGTTTTATAGTGGATTAACTTTAAATTAGGACAAGGCGACGAAGCCGCAGACAGTACAGATAGTACGGAACCGATTCACTTGGTGCTTCAGCACCTTAGAGAATCGTTCTCTTTGAGCTAAGGCGAGGCAACGCCGTACTGGTTTAAAGTTAATCCACTATACATTTTCAGACGACCCCTGAAAGGTCGTCTGAAATACTACCCGACATCGGTTACAATACTTCCTTCCTCCGCACCGACAAAGGAACCCCATGCGATTTCCAAGCCTAGCCCTTGCCGCGCTGACCCTCAGTGCCTGCGCCCTTTCCCCTTCCCTGCCTCATCCGCAAACTCTGCCGACGCTTGAGCAATCGGGTTTGTGGTTCAAGCTTGAGCAGACCGATGCTTCGGGCAATGCCGCCCAAACCAGCCTGCTGGCGGTTGAACAGTTGCCGGAGGGCATACGCTTTGTGCAGACCGACGCACTGGGTGCGCCCGTGTCGCGCCAGTTTGTCGGCACAAAAGGCTGGAAAAACGACGGCTTCATCATGCCCAATTCCGCTTCGCGCCGCCTGTTTGCCGCGCTGCTGCCGCTGCTTGCCGCCGACCGCGCCGCCGAGCTTTATCCCGAAGTGGAGCAAAAAACATCCGAACACAACACATTCTGCCCTGACGGCAACGGCGCGGTATTCCGTTATAAAGAACAAGATTTATGGTGCGTCGCACAAGATAACGGACGTTTTGTGATTGCCTTCCCCGACAAAACCCGTTGGACCGTCAGCCCGATTAAAGAAGAAGAATAATGAAATCCCCTGTTTACCTCAGCCGCCCCGCCGTGACCAGCGCGCTCGGCAGCGGTCTGCAAACCCATATTGACGCGTTGCTGACGCCGTCTGAAACTTCGCCGCTGACGTTTTCCGACCAATGGGTCAAAGGCAAAAACTTCGCATTCGGCGCGGTAAGCGAAACGCTGCGCCCGCTGCCCGACAACCTGCCCGCCGCATACCGCAGCCGCAACAACCAACTGCTGTGGCACGCGCTGGAACAGATTGAAGACGACATCCACGCCGCCGTCCGCCGTTACGGCACGGCGCGGATCACCGTCATCATGGGTACGTCCACCAGCGGCGCTGATGAAAATATGCCCTTGTTCCAACACGTTGCCGACGGCGGCAGCTGGACGGACAAACCGTTCAACCAGCTTCAGCACGAAATGGCGTCGCCTTCGGAATTTGTTGCACACGTTTACGGTATTCACGGCCTGTGCTACGCCGTTTCCACCGCCTGTACATCGGGCGCGCGCGCCTTAATCAGCGCGGCTCGGCTGTTGCGTGCGGGTTTGTGCGATGCGGTTATTTGCGGCGGCGTCGATACCCTGTCGCCGTTGACCATCAACGGTTTCGCTTCGCTGGAAGTGCTTTCAGACGACCTCGCCAACCCGTTTTCCGCTAACCGCAACGGTATCAATATTGGCGAAGCCGCCGCCGCCTTCGTCATGACCCGCGATGCCGATTTCGGCGGCACGATGCAACTGTTGGGCTACGGCGCAAGCAGCGACGCTTATCATATGTCCTCGCCCCGCCCCGACGGTTTGGGTGCGGCGCAGTCTTTTCAGGCAGCCTTGAACAATGCCGGTTTGCAGCCGCAGGACATCGGCTGGATTAATCTGCACGGTACCGGCACGAAACACAACGACAGCATGGAAAGCCGCGCCGTCGCCGAAGTGTTCGGCAGCCAAACCTTCTGTACTTCGACCAAGCCGCAAACCGGACACACGCTCGGCGCCGCCGGCGCCATCGAAGCCGCATTCGCTTGGGGCATCGCCGACCGCAGCTACAACCCGCAGGGCAAACTGCCGCCGCAACAGTGGGACGGCATCCCCGACCCCGAACTGCCCGCCATCTCCCTGACCGACGGCAACAGCACATGGTCGTCTGAAAAACGCATCGCCGCCAGCTCGTCTTTCGCCTTCGGCGGCAGCAACGCGGTATTGATTATTGGAGAATCAGCCGAATAAACCGCTTCCGGCTTTGCCTCAACGATATAGTGGATTAACTAAATCAGGACAAGGCGACGAAGCCGCAGACAGTACAGATA